>Ga0208435_100009_pt1 | contig 192705 bp, 179 predicted proteins | sample 24_taG_FD_184097 | JGI IMG/M metagenome (GOLD analysis project Ga0208435, IMG submission 184097) | Marine viral communities from Cariaco Basin, Caribbean Sea - 24_WHOI_OMZ (SPAdes) (version 2) | ecosystem: Environmental > Aquatic > Marine > Oceanic | place: Caribbean Sea: Cariaco Basin...
GGCAGCCAGAAGGCGATCACCACGGGGAAGAAACCGTAACACCACAGGGCGCGGCGCAGCAGGTAGAGGGCAACTTCCTTGCGAAACTGCTGTCTGAGTTCCGGTGTTTTGCGGATCTGCTCCAGGTACCGGCGGCGTTCGGCCCACCAGGCGGCTACTTCAGGAGAGTCTATGTGCTTCTGGGTATGGTCTGTCATAAATCGGCAGGCTACCTTGTTGAGTCCGTTCCGTGCATCATATCCGATAGTACGTGTTACCCTGTAATTCTCCAATTGTTCAATACACAGGATCGTTTTAATGGCTGCAGCGACAGACAACGCAATCCATCCGGCTTTCGAGAAAATTCGCAGTCACCGGATTGGCACCCTTAACCTGGAGGTTGAGGAGTATCGCCACAAGAAAACCGGTGCCCGCCATCTTCACTTGGCGGCAGATAACGACGAGAACGTGTTTTTCGTAGCCCTGCGTACCTTCCCGATGGACTCCACCGGTGTTGCGCACATTCTCGAGCATACGGCACTGTGCGGCAGTGAGCGTTATCCCGTTCGCGACCCGTTTTTCATGATGATCCGGCGTTCCCTGAACACCTTTATGAACGCCTTTACCAGCAGCGACTGGACCGCCTACCCGTTCGCCAGCATGAACCGCAAGGACTTCGACAACCTGTTGTCGGTGTACCTGGATTCGGTGTTCTTCTCCAAGCTCGACCCGCTGGACTTTGCCCAGGAAGGCCATCGCCTGGAGTTCGACAAGCCGGACGACCCGTCCAGCGACCTGGTGTACCGGGGCGTGGTCTATAACGAAATGAAGGGGGCCATGAGTGCGCCCACTTCCCAGCTGTGGCAGAACCTGACCAGCCACCTGTTCCCGACGACCACCTACCACTACAACAGTGGCGGTGAGCCGGACCACATCGTAGACCTGAGCTACGATGACCTGGTGAAGTTCTACAAGCACCACTACCACCCGAGCAACGCGATTTTTGCCACCTACGGCAATATTCCCGCCTGTGAGCACCACGAGAAATTCGAAGAGCTGGCCCTGAAGCAGTTCGACAAGCTGGACATCGAACTGCCGGTTCGGGACGAAAAGCGCATGTTCGCCCCTATGCGGGTAGAGCAGGGCTATGCGGTGAATGATGGCGAAGGCACCGAGAACAAAACCCACATTGTGATGGGCTGGTTGCTGGGCCACAGCTTTGACCTGCAGGAAAACCTGGAAGGCCAGCTGCTATCTTCCGTCTTGCTGGAAAACAGTGCATCGCCGCTGATGCGGGCGCTGGAAACCACCGATCTGGGCCACGCGCCATCGCCCATGTGCGGGCTGGAAGATTCCAACCGGGAAATGACCTTTGTGTGCGGTATTGAAGGTAGTGAGCCGGAGCGCCGTGCCGAGCTGGAGCAGCTGGTGGAGTCTACCTTGCAGAAAGTGGCCGATGAAGGCATCAGCCAGGAGCGGCTGGAAGCCATTCTGCACCAGTTGGAACTGCATCAGCGCGAGATCGCCGGCGACAGCTTCCCCTATGGTTTGCAGCTGATCATGCACGCGATTTCACCCATGGTGCACGGCGGGGATCCGGTGGAGCTGCTGGACCTTGAGCCGGTACTGGCTACCCTGCGTGAAAAGATCAAAGACCCGGACTACGTGCCAGGCCTGATTCGTCGCAAACTGTTGGATAACCCGCACCGGGTAACCCTGACCCTGCGCCCGGACGAAAACCTGGAAAGCCAGCATCAGAAGGCGATCCGGGAAACCCTGGCCAAGCGCAAGGCCAGCCTGAGCGAAGACGAAGTGCAGCAGATTGTCGAGCGGGCACAGGCGCTGGAAGAACGCCAGCTGCGCAAAGACGACGATTCCATTCTGCCGAAGGTAGGGCTGGACGATGTGCCTCTGCAGATGCCGGAGCCAGTCGGCAGTTACGATGCTGAAATTGGCGCTACGGTGTATGCCCGCGGCACCAACGGCCTGGTGTACCAGCAGGTAGTCCTGCCACTTCCGGCCCTGAGCAAAGACGAACTGCTGCTGTTGCCTTACTACACCACCCTGATTTCCGAGCTGGGTTGTGGCGACCTGGATTACCTGCAGATGCAGGATCGTATTTCCGCGGAATCCGGCGGCATTGGCGCATCCTTCACCGCCAAGGGCCGGATTGACGATGTACAGGCTATGTCCGGCTACCTGATCTTCAGCGGCAAGGCCCTGGCCCGCAACAGTGCGGCGCTGACCCGCCTGCTGAAAGATGTGTATACCGGTGTGCGGTTTGACGAGCACGATCGCATCCGCGAAATCGTGGCCCAGGCCCGTGCCCGCCGCGAACAGGCGGTCACCGGCAGTGGCCACGCACTGGCCATGGGTGCTGCCGCCCAGGGTCTGAGCGCCGGCGCCTGGCTGACGTTCCGGTTGGGTGGCCTGGAAGGGATTCGGGGTACCAAGGCCCTGGACAAGTCCCTGAAAGACGAACAGGCCCTGAAGGATTTCTGTGCCAGCCTGGCCGCGCTGCATGACAAGATCCGCAACCAGGGTCGCCAGTTCCTGCTGATTGGCGAAGATGGCCAGCTGGCGCCTATGCTGGACGACCTGAAAGCCTGCTGGCAGAACGACAGCGGTGAAACCAGCGAAAGCTGGAGCATGGAGCCGGTGAACTACAACACCCGCGAAGCCTGGCTGACCTCTACCCAGGTGAACTTCTGCGCCAAGGCCTACAGCACTGTTGCCGTGGACCATCCGGATGCAGCAGCGCTGACGGTACTGGGTGGCTTCCTGCGTAACGGTTACCTGCACCGGGCTATTCGTGAGAAGGGCGGCGCCTACGGTGGTGGTTCCGGGCAGGACAGTGTGAACGGTGTGTTCCGGTTCTTCTCGTACCGCGATCCACGCCTGGCGGAAACCCTGGATGATTTCGATGCGGCGCTCGAATGGCTGCGCACCGAACAGCATGATCACCAATCCCTGGAAGAAGCTATTCTGGGCGTGATCGGCCAGCTTGACCGGCCCCGTTCTCCGGCCGGTGCGGCTCGCCATGCGTTCCATAATGGCTTGTTTGGCCGGTCACCGGAGCAGCGTGCCCGGTTCCGGGAGCGGGTGTTGGGCGTGACAATGGATGAGCTGCGCCGGGTGGCAGACACCTGGCTGAAGCCGGAAAACGCCAGCGTGGCGGTAGTCACCAGCCCGGACAACCGGGAAGTTGCCGAAGGGCTGGGGCTGGCTATCCAGGAGCTTTAACGGTGACGTTTCAATCCGGTGGTTACCATAATCCGGGTTGAAATCTCTTCCACCGAGTAGGCTGTGGTGTTCAGGTAGGGGATGCGTTCCCGCTTGTACATCAGCTCGATTTCTTCGATTTCGTGCATGCACTGCTGGATGGACGAGTACCGGGAATTGGGCCGCCGTTCGTTACGGATGGTGGCCAGCCGCTCCGGGTCGATGGTCAGGCCGAACAGCTTTTCTTTGTGGGGCCGCAGGGCCGCCGGCATTTTCTGGTCGTCCAGGTCTTCTTCGGTGATCGGATAGTTTGCGGCCTTGATGCCGTACTGAAGGGCCAGGTACAGGCAGGTCGGCGTCTTGCCACTTCGGGACGCGCCTACCAGGATCAGGTCTGCTTCGTCGTAGTGGCGGGTGCGGGCGCCGTCGTCGTTATCCAGTGCAAAGTTGACTGCATGGATGCGCCGCTCGTAGCTGCCTTCGTTGTTGATGGAGTGGGACTTGCCCACCGAGTAAGAGGACGACGAACTCAGTTCCTGCTCCAGCGGGCTCAGGAAGGTGCCGAAGATATCGATCATGAAGCCTTCGGCATCGCTGATAATCTCGCGGATGGTGCTGTTCACAATGGTGTCGAACACCAGGGGCCGTTCGCCATCCACTTCAGCGGCCTTGTTGATGCGGATGACCATCTCGCGGGCTTTGTCTTCGTCGTCAATATAGGGCACGGTTACCCGTTCGAAATCGATTTTTTCAAACTGTGCCAACAGCGCGTGGCCCAGTGCTTCGGCGGTCAGCCCTGTGCCGTCCGAGATAAAAAAAGCCGTTCTTTTCATGATTTCTTTCCGTTCAGTTTTAGGCTAGTCCCTAGGTAATTCCCGCAGCTTACAGTATCATAGCCGCCATATTCGAGACTCCGCGCCACACAGACTCAAGGGAGACCACGCTTTGGAAGATTACATTATCTGGTTTGACCACCTGGGAATGTCCGATGTTGACCGTGTTGGAGGCAAGAACGCTTCCCTCGGTGAAATGATCAGTAATCTCGCCAATGCAGGTGTTACCGTTCCTGGCGGTTTTGCAACAACTGCACACGCCTACCGGGAATTCCTGGCCACCGATGGCCTGAAAGACCGCATTGATGAAGCCCTGGATGCCCTGGACGTTAACGATGTTAACGAACTGGCCCGGGTTGGCGCACAGATTCGCCAGTGGGTGATCGACACCCCGTTCCCCGACGTTCTTGATAATGCCCTGAAAGAAGCCTACGCGAAACTCCGGGATGGCAATGAGTCCATGGCGGTTGCGGTTCGTTCTTCTGCGACTGCGGAAGACCTGCCGGATGCCTCTTTCGCTGGCCAGCAGGAAACCTTCCTGAACGTGGTTGGCCTGGAGCAAGTTCGTGTTTCTGTAAAAGAAGTATTTGCCTCCCTGTTCAACGACCGTGCGATTTCCTACCGGGTTCACCACGGCTTTGACCACAAGCTGGTGGCGCTGTCTGCCGGTATCCAGAAAATGGTGCGCAGCGAAACCGCTTCCAGCGGCGTAATGTTTACCCTGGATACTGAATCCGGTTTCCGTGACGTGGTGTTTATTACCTCTTCCTATGGCCTGGGCGAGACAGTGGTACAGGGCGCGGTAAACCCTGACGAGTTCTATGTACACAAGCCGACCCTGGAAGCGGGCCGTCCGTCTGTGCTGCGCCGTAACCTGGGCAGCAAGGCCATCAAGATGGTTTACCATTCCGAGCCCGGCGAAGGTAAGTTTGTGGAGACCGTGAAGGTAGACCACGACGAGCGCAACAGCTTCTCCATCACCGACGCGGAAGTAGAAGAGCTGGCCAAGCAGGCCATGATCATCGAAAAGCACTACCAGCGCCCGATGGACATCGAGTGGGCCAAAGACGGCGATGACGGCAAGATCTACATCGTTCAGGCCCGCCCTGAAACCGTCAAGAGCCGTGCGTCTGCCAACGTTATGGAGCGCTACCTGCTGAAAGAAACCGGCAAGGTGCTGGTGGAAGGCCGCAGTATCGGCCACAAGATCGGCAGTGGCCCGGTGAAAATTATCACCAGTATTAACGAAATGGACCGTGTGCAGCCCGGCGACGTGCTGGTAACAGACATGACCGACCCGGACTGGGAACCGGTTATGAAGCGCGCGTCTGCCATTGTGACAGACCGTGGCGGCCGTACCTGCCACGCGGCGATCATTGCCCGTGAACTGGGTATCCCGGCGGTCGTAGGCTGTGGCGATGCCACCGAGCTGCTGAACGATGGCCAGGAAGTGACTGTGTCCTGCGCCGAAGGCGACACCGGCATGATCTACGAGGGTGCGCTGGACTTCGAACTGCGTGAGAACACCGTCGATTCCATGCCCAACATTCCGTTCAAGATCATGATGAACGTGGGCAACCCGGACCGTGCCTTTGATTTCCAGGCGCTGCCGAACGAAGGTGTGGGTCTGGCCCGTCTCGAGTTCATCATCAACCGGATGATCGGCGTGCATCCGAAAGCACTGCTGAACTACGACAACCTGCCCCGTGACATCAAGCAGACCGTAGACAAGCGCATTGCAGGCTACGCCTCTCCGGTGGATTTCTACGTGGACAAGCTGGTTGAGGGTATTTCCACCCTGGCCGCAGCCTTTGCGCCCAAGAAGGTGATTGTTCGCCTGTCTGACTTCAAGTCCAACGAGTACGCCAACCTGATCGGCGGTACTTTGTACGAGCCGGACGAAGAGAACCCGATGCTGGGCTTCCGTGGTGCGTCCCGCTATATTTCCGAAACCTTCCGTGACTGTTTCGAGCTGGAATGCCGTGCCCTGAAAAAGGTGCGCAATGAGATGGGCCTCACCAACGTGGAAGTGATGGTTCCGTTTGTGCGTACGGTGGGCGAAGCCGAGCAGGTGGTGAACCTGCTGGCGGAGAACGGCCTGAAGCGTGGCGAGAACGGCCTGCGGGTGATCATGATGTGCGAACTGCCGGCCAATGCCCTGCTGGCGGATCAGTTCCTGGAGCACTTCGATGGCTTCTCTATCGGTTCCAACGACCTGACCCAGCTGACACTGGGCCTGGACCGGGATTCCGGCATCATTGCCCACCTGTTCGATGAGCGGAACGATGCGGTGAAGATCCTCTTGTCCAACGCTATCCAGGCCTGCAAGAAGGCCGGCAAGTACATCGGCATCTGTGGTCAGGGCCCGTCGGATCATCCGGACCTGGCCAAGTGGCTGATGGACGAGGGTATCGATACGGTATCCCTGAACCCGGATTCTGTACTGGATACCTGGTTCTTCCTGGCCGACGAAAAGATTGACTGATTACGAACGCTTCGGAAAAAGGAGAGTAGCAAGGTGAGCAATATTATTACGCCGGATCTGTGCGACGAGTTTCCGGAAGTACAGGTGGTGGAAGCCGGCTTCAACAACTACGGTGGTGTTCGCCAGTTTGGCGGCGAAATCGTAACGGTTAAGTGCTTCGAAGATAACTCCATCGTAAAAGAGCAGGTTGGCCTGCCGGGCAACGGCCGGGTGATGGTGGTTGACGGTGGCGGCTCAAAGCGGAATGCGCTGCTGGGCGATATGCTGGCCGAGAAAGCCGCTGAGAACGGCTGGGCCGGGCTGGTTATCTATGGCTGCATCCGCGATGTAGACGAGATCGGCAAGACCCATCTGGGTGTTCAGGCGCTGGGTACCATTCCGCGCAAGACCGAGAAGCGTGGCATTGGTGACCTGAACATTCCGGTGACCTTCCACGGGGTGACGTTCCACCCGGGGCAGTATGTCTATGCCGATAACAACGGCATCATTGTTTCCGAGAAGCCCCTGGTGTAATTCCGGGGCAGGAAGCAAAACCAAAAACGGCGGCCATCTGGCCGCCGTTTTTGTTTGCAGGACTGGAACTTGAAGGGCCGGTGATCAGGCCCAGTTGTCGGTCTTGCGGGTAGGCTTGAGCATGGGCACCAGAAGTGCCAGCAGCACGCCGGCAAACACCAGGCCGGCGCCCAGCAGCATGAAGTCGGATTCTTTGCCGGCTTCCAGGCGCTCGTTTTCGGCGGTCAGTACTTCCAGGTCGTTACGCAGTTTCTGGTTGTCTTCCAGCAGCTCCCGGTTGCGGCGCTCCAGGTTAATGGAGTCTGCGGCGATGTTCTTGATGCGCTCCAGTTCTGTCTGCAGTTGCTGGGACCGGCTGGACAGGTTGCTTTCGGCACTCTCCAGTTTGTCGCGCTCTGAGGTAACGGCATTGAGCTGTTCCCGGGCCTGGGCCAGTTCTGTCCGGGCGGTTTCAAGGTCTCGGGTTGCCTGTTGCAGGCGGTCTTCTGCGATAGGCTGGTTGCTCAGATACTGGCTGGCTACCCAGCCTTCGTTACCCTTGGAGGTGCGTACCCGGGTGTAGCCGTCTCCGGTTTCGAGCACTTCCATGCGGGTGCCGCTGACTGCGTTCTCGATAATGCGGAACTGGGAGCCGGCGCCGGTGCGGACAGGCAGGTAAACTTTGTCGTCTACCCAAACCGTTCGGGCCTGGGCCACGGCAACCGAGCTGATGATAAGCAGTAAGCTGAGAAATAAACGAAACGGTGTCACGGGCGGGTTTCCCTGAGTTTGACGGTTGTTGCTTTAGTTTGCCTGAAAATCAAGGCGCCAATTTTGTCACAGGATGGCCGTGGTTCAAAAGCGCCCGAGGGTTACAATCCGCTCATGCTGCTCAGGGCAGGGCGACCTTGTAGGGCTTCACTTTCACTTCCTTGTAAACACCAGCATCCACATAAGGGTCAGCATCGGCCCAGGCCTGTGCCTGCTCAAGGGATTCAAACTCGGCAATTACCAGGCTGCCGGTAAAGCCGGAATCGCCCGGTTCCGGTGAGTCGATGGCCGGGTGCGGGCCGGCAACCAGCAGGCGGCCCTGGTTTTTGAGGTCTTCAAGCCGGGCCAGGTGGGCCGGGCGCGCCTGTTTGCGCAGGGCCAGGCTGTCCGGGATGTCTTCACTGATAATGGCGTAATACATGGGTGCTCCGGTTATCGTGGGCCGGGGTAACGGCCCGCAGGCCAAGGCTGATACACTGTGGCCACGTTTTATGACAGGAATGCCCGTGACTATACCCCAACACCAGACTCCATGCATCGACCTGCATTGCCACAGCACCGCGTCGGATGGCGCGCTGGCTCCCGAGGAGCTGGTTCAGCGCGCGGCAGAGCAGGGCGTTACCCACCTGGCCCTGACTGACCACGATACGATCAACGGCCTGGAGCCGGCGCGACAGGCGGCTGCAGGGCACGGGATGACACTGGTTAACGGCACTGAGCTGTCCTGCGTATGGCGCAGCCAGACCATTCATATCGTCGGGCTGGATTTTGATCACGAGGATGCCGACTTCCTGGCAGCGCTGGCGCGCCAGCATGACAACCGCTGGCAGCGTGCCCGGTTGATCGCCGACAAGCTGTCCAAGCTGAAAGTGGATGGATTACTGGAAAAGGCCACCGCCCATGCCGGTGGGGATGTTCCGGGCCGCCCCCACTTTGCCCGGGTGCTGATTGATGAGGGTGTGGTCTCCCGAATGGATGCCGCCTTCAAGCGCTATCTGGGTACCGGCAAGCCGGGTGATGTGAAAGCCTGCTGGCCGGAACTGGACGAGGTGGTTGGCTGGATTGAGCGGGCCGGGGGGATCTCTGTGCTGGCGCATCCCCGCAAGTACAAGCTGACCGCGACCAAGTTGCGGGAGCTGACGGCGGATTTCCGAAGAGCCGGGGGGCGAGGTATCGAGGTGTCTGTTTCCGGGCAGTCCAGTGGTGATCTGGGCTTTGTGGCGGAACTGGCCAGGCGGGAGAAGCTGCTGGCATCGCAGGGCAGTGATTTCCACTTTCCCGGTGCGCCCTGGTGCGAGCTGGGCAAGATAACAAAAATGCCAGAGGGGCTGGAGCCCGTCTGGCATCATTTCAAGCAGCCGGTCAGCGCCGGGGTTTAATCCGGCGCGTGGAACAGCAGGTACAGATCGGTCAGTGAATCCGGGATGGCTTCTGCCATCCGGCTGGCCAGTTTCTCGTCGTTGCGGACTTTCTGGAAGTCTTCATCGTCGAACAGGCCAGACAGTGTCAGCATGGGCACCATCAGGTCTGCCACTTCTTCTTCATCGGCGGCTTCGAGCCATTCTTCCTCGTGATCCAGGAAGGTGTCTACGAACCCTGCGCACCAGTTTTCCAGTGCGTTCATGGGGTCGCCGTCTTCCGGCTCCGGGAGTTCCAGCGACTGGCCCATATCCAGCAGGTGGGCCATTTCCCTCGAGAGTTCGTTCACGCAGTGAGCGAAGATCTCGGGTACCCCGCCATCGGGCAGGTTATCTGCGCCGGTGGCAAGGCGGAAGATATCTTCCACCCCGAGGCTGACCGGGCCAACGACGCTGGCGCATACCACCCCGTGCAGTCCGAAGAAGTCCAGGGCGTCGTCGCCCCAGGGCTCGGCGAAGAGGATGTCTTCCAGCGCTTCGATGTCCGAATTGGTCAGCATAATCAATTACTCCCGGCCTGCTTTTCAGCTTCGGCCTTTTTAGCTTCTTCGGCCGCTCGCTGACGCTTGCGGACCTCTCTTGGATCATTGTAAGCGCGGCCCGGTGTTACCGGTACGTCTTCCGGCTTGGTCTGGGCTTCAGGAGCTGGCTCTTCCGCCTTCTCGGCCTTTGCTTCCGGTTTTTCTTCGGCCTTCACTTCAGGCTTGGGCTCTGGCTTGGCTTCAGCCTTTTCCTCAGCCTTGGGCTCGGTTTTCGCTTCAGGTGCCTTGGCAGGCTCAGCGGCTTCGGCCGGCTTGCTGGTGGCTTCCGGAGCTGTCTCTGCCTTGTCGGCTTGTTCCGGCTTGTCAGCGTTATCCGCCTTGTCTGCCTTCTCTGCTTTTTCTGCAGCCTTGGGCTTGCGCGGGCGGCCGCCCGAGCGGGGTTTGCGGGCCGGCTTGTCTTCGCTGGCTTGAGACTTTTCCTCGGCCTTGGCTTCGGTGCTTTCAGTCTGCTCAGCTTTCGCCTCAGCCTTTTCCGCTTCTGGCTTGGTCTCTTCAGCCTTGGGCTCTGCAGGCTTGGTTTCTTCAGCCGCCGGAGCCTTCTCGGGCTGCTTGGCAACCTCTTGCTTCACCTCGGTCTTGGCTACCTCAGCTTTTTTCACCTCGGCAGTATCCTGCTCGACGGCTTTTTCCGGCTGGGTGTCTTTCTGGTGCTTTTCGCTACGCTCGGCTTTACGCTCAGCCGGAGTAGACACCGGAGCCTCGGCCGGAGAACCGTCCCGGTTACGCTGACGACGCGGCTTGCGGCGCTTGTCATCGGCTGCCGGCTTGTCGCTGGCCTGCTGCGGCTGCTGGTTGTCAGTCTGGTCGCGGGTTTCCTTCTGGTCTTTCTGGTCCTTCGGATCCCGCTGCGGACGGTTACGGTTCTGGCTGCGGTTCTGGGAATCCCGGCGGTTATCGCGACGGTTGTCGTTTCCGCGGTTATCCGCGCCTTTGTTGTCGGCAGACTTGTCCTGCTGACCCTGGCGACCGCCACTGCTGCGGGACTGGTCGTCGCTGCGGTTGTTGCGGTTCCGGCTGCGGTTGTCGTCGCTGCGGTTCTGGGAACCGCCCTGACGGCGATCGTTGCCGTTGCGGTTACTGCTGCCACCGCCACTGCGCTGATCATCACGGGCTACGCGGGTTTTCCGGCGATCCTGGCGGGCCTGGGGCCGACGGTCGTCAGTACGCTCGCGGGTGGTGCTGCGCTGGTTGGTGCTGCCTTCGCTTTCCGGCTGGTCGCCGCGGAAGAAGCAGGCAATCTTCTTGCCCAGTTTGCGGAACAGGCCTTCTTCCTGCTCGCTGGCTTCCTGGCTGGCTGGCGCCGCTGCCGGAGTGGGCGCAGGAGCCGCCGGGCGAATGGCTTTTACAGCGGCCTGTTCGCGTACTGGCTTTTCGGTGCCGGGCATTTCAACGACGGCTTCTTCTTCGCGCTCGTTGTACTGCTGGGCAACCTGGTGGCTGGAAACGTGTTCCGGGGTGGCTTCATCCTGGCGCAGACGAATGATTTCGAAGTGCGGGGTTTCCATGTTGGGCACCGGGGCAACCACAACAGAGACACCCTGGCGGGCTTCGATATCGGCCAGCTGCTTGCGCTTCTCGTTCAGCAGGAAGGTGGCCACAGAGACCGGCACCATGGCGCGGACTTCGGCGGTTTTTTCCTTGGAAGACTCTTCGTAGATCAGGCGCATGATGCTCAGGGCCAGGGATTCGATACCCCGGATGGTGCCCTGGCCTTCACAGCGTGGGCACACTTCACTGCGGGTTTCACCCAGAGACGGGCGCAGGCGCTGCCGTGACATTTCCAGCAGGCCGAAGCGGGAGATCTTGCCAACCTGAACGCGGGCCCGGTCGATTTCCAGGGCTTCACGCATTTTATGCTCGACTTCACGCTGGTGCTTGGCCGGGGTCATGTCGATGAAGTCGATCACGATCAGGCCGCCCATGTCGCGCAGGCGCAACTGGCGAGCGATCTCTTCGGCCGCTTCCAGGTTGGTCTGCAGGGCAGTCTCCTCGATATCGTGGCCCTTGGTGGCCCGGGATGAGTTGATGTCGATGGATACCAGCGCTTCGGTCGGATCGATCACGATGGAACCGCCGGACGGCAGTTTTACTTCGCGCTGGAATGCGGTCTCAATCTGGCCTTCGATCTGGTAACGGCTGAACAGGGGGATTTCATCCTTGTACAGCTTGATCTTGTTTTCGAAGGTGGGCATGACGGCGCGAACGAAGCTCAGGACGTCTTCGTAAACGCTTTCTGCGTCGATCAGGACTTCGCCGATGTCCTGGCGGAGGTAGTCGCGCACGGCGCGGATGATCACGTTGCTTTCCTGGTGAATCAGGAACGGAGCCTTGCGCTCACCGGCCGCCTGGGTAATGGCTTCCCAGAACTGCACCAGGTAGTCGAGGTCCCACTGGAGCTCTTCGGTGGTACGGCCGATGCCGGCAGTACGCACAATGATGCCCATAGACTTGGGCACCTGGACGCCGTTCATGGCTTCTTTCAGCTGGGCCCGCTCTTCACCTTCGATGCGGCGGGAAATGCCGCCGGCACGGGGGTTGTTCGGCATCAGCACCAGGTAGCGACCGGCCAGGGAGATGAAGGTGGTCAGGGCTGCGCCCTTGTTGCCACGCTCTTCTTTATCGACCTGTACGATGACTTCCTGGCCTTCGGAGACCACATCTTTGATGTTGATCTTGCCTTCGATCTGGCCCGGGGACTTCTTGAAGTATTCCTTGGAGATTTCCTTCAGGGGAAGGAAGCCGTGGCGGTCGGCGCCGAAGTCGACAAAGGCAGCTTCCAGGCTGGGCTCTACGCGGGTGATGCGGCCTTTGTAAATGTTGGATTTTTTCTGTTCGCGGGTGCTGGATTCGATATCCAGGTCAAACAGCCGTTGGCCGTCTACAAGCGCTACGCGCAACTCTTCGGGGTGAGTTGCATTGATCAGCATTCTTTTCATGGAAAGAAAGGGTTCCTGTCGTTTGTTAGTGACAGAAAACCGGAGGGTTCGCATCAGCGAAGCAGGATGTGCGTGCCGCAGGCCCTGTTACAGCAGGGAGGGGCCGGCGGCCAGACGGATCATACCCTTATGGGGTGAGATCCTGTAAGTCTGAGACCACCGCCTGTGATTCGCCTGCCTGTGGGCAGGGAGAGTTCGTTCAGGTTGAGTGTCTGTTGACGCATAATATCCGTTTTCAGGTTCACACAAACTCCTGGGTCTCACGTCGTATTGGTTTGCAGACGGCCCGGGTTCGCGTGGCAATGATTCTTCGCGATGTCGCCCGACGGTTTTCCGTTCGGTTGTTTCAGCTCCCGGTCAGGTGCAGCCTCTCTGGGTCTGGCCTGTGAGTCCGGAAGTTTGTCTCCCGCCGTGCCCGGTAATGATTGGGCTTGCGGCGTTCAATCTCTTAATCAGTGTCGGTATACTGCTGCCGCTCCGGCTTCTGACCAGAGTTCGTCAGGCCGTAGACAAACGGCAGAGCACGCCGGAATATAACAGTAAAGGGCTGATCATTCAATCCTGCATTCATCCACCGCAAAAGGTTTCCCATGGCGCGTAATTCTGGTTCCCGTAACAAGCCGTCCAGGGCTGGCAAACCGGGCCGGCCGGGCTCTTCCCGGGCAGGGCAGGGCAGGGCTGCGGCACCTGCGCCGGCTGCCGCGCCGGCGGAGCGCACGGTGCAGAAGGGGGTGCAATGGATCAGCGTAGATGAGGATATGGCCGGCCAGCGGGTGGATAACTTTCTGATGGCCCGCTTGCGGGGTGTGCCCAAAAGCACGGTGTACCGGATTGTCCGCAAGGGCGAGGTGCGGGTTAATAAAGGGCGCGTGAAGCCGGATACCCGCTTGCAGGCCGGTGATGTGGTACGTATTCCGCCCATGGTGCAGCAGGCGAAAGCGGAGCAGCCAAAGCCTGGTGACCGGGTGCAGGGCGTCATGGAAGCAGCCGTGGTGTTTGAAAACGACGATATGCTGGTGGTGAACAAACCCTCCGGTATTGCCGTGCACGGCGGCAGCGGTTTGAGCTTCGGGCTGATCGAAGTGCTCCGTTCTTCCCGGCCACAGGCGAAGTTCCTGGAACTGGTGCACCGGCTTGACCGTGATACTTCCGGGCTGGTGATGGTGGCGAAGAAACGATCAGCCCTGCGTTTTCTGCAGGATGAACTGCGCCACAAGCGGATACGTAAACACTACCATGCGCTGGTGGCGGGCACCTGGCCGGAAAAGCTGGCGCGGGTGGCCGAGCCGCTGTTGCGTTACGAGATGCCTAACGGCGAGCGCCGGGTGAAGGTGAGTGGCGAGGGCAAGGAATCGCTCACGCTGTATCGGTGTTTGCAGCGGTTTGAGGGTTATTCGCTGGTTGAGGCTTCGCCGGTTACCGGCCGTACCCACCAGATTCGCGTACATTGTGCCTGGGCGGGCCACCCGATTGCCGGAGACGACAAGTATTTGGATGACGCCAGCCTGAAGGCGTTTCGGGCCGTGGGTGGTGAACGGTTGATGCTGCACGCCCGGGCACTGGAGTTCACATTGCCCGGTTCAGGTGAAGCAATGCGGCTGGAAGCTCCGTATGATACCCCTTTCGGCAAGCTGGTTGATGCGCTTGCCCGTCGCAGTAAAGGTAAGTTCTGATGAATGTAAAAGTAGTGATTTTTGACTGGGACGGAACCCTGATTGATTCCGTAGACCACATTGCTGACAGCCTGCACCAGGCCGCCACCGAGCTTGGGTATCCGGAACTGGAGCGTGAGGCCTACCGGGATATCATCGGCCTGGGCATGATCGAGGCTCTGGAAAAGCTGTATCCGGGGCTGACCCGCGACGAAATGCAGCGCATCCGCGATGGTTACGCAGGGTATTTCTTCCAGAAGGTGACCACCCCGCAGAACGTATTTGACGGTATGGCCGACGTGGTTACCGATATCCGGCGTTCCGGGCGCGGCTGCTCTGTGGCGACCGGCAAAAGCCGGCGCGGCCTGGCGAGGGCCCTGACCTCCAGTGGCTTGGGCCCGCACTTCGATATCACCCGGTGTGCGGACGAAACCCGTTCCAAGCCGGATCCGCTGATGCTGGAGGAGATCCTGGCGTTCTACGGCTATGAGCCGGAAGAGGCGGTGATGATTGGTGATACCCGCTACGACCTGGATATGGCCCGGCGTATCGGTATGCCGTCCATTGGCGTTGAGTGGGGTGTGCACCAGCGGGATGTGCTGCAGGAATACGACCCCCACGCGGTCGTCACGTCGGTAGACGAATTGCGTCGGGTTCTGGGGCTTTAATGGTTTTGTTACCGCATTGATCGGTTAAGGGATAGCGGATGAGCGAGTGGGATTCGGACAAGCAGCCCGGCTGGGGCGATGAGCCGGCGCAACCTGAAGAAAAAGGGCAGGGTGCGTCTTCCGGTAAGAAAGACTGGTTTGGCAGGAAGCAGCCGGCTATGCCGCCGGAGTCTGGCCGGGACTGGCGGCTGATCGAGAAGCTGGTGATGTCGTTGCAGGCGGAGCAGCGACGCAGCCGGCGCTGGGGCATCTTTTTCAAGTTTCTGACCTTCGGTTACCTGTTCGCGTTGCTGTTCCTGATCCGGTCTCCTATCGGTGATGGCATGGCGGGTGCCACCGGTGCCCACACGGCATTGGTAGAAGTGAATGGCACCATTGCGGCGGATGAGCTGGCCAGTGCCGACAACCTGGTGGGTGCGCTGCGCTCGGCTTTCGAGGCCGAGAACTCCAGGGCGGTTGTGCTGCGCATCAACAGCCCGGGTGGCAGCCCGGTGCAGTCCGGGTATGTCTACGACGAGATCAAGCGCCTGCGGGAAGAGTACCCGGATAAAAAGCTGTATGCGGTGATTTCCGATATTGGGGCTTCCGGTGCCTATTACATTGCCGCGGCGGCTGATGAAATCTACGCCAACCGGGCAAGCCTGGTGGGTTCTATCGGCGTGGTTGCCGGTGGTTTCGGTTTCACCGGCCTGATGGAGAAGCTGGGTGTTGATCGGCGGCTTTATACCGCTGGCGAAAACAAGGCGTTCCTGGATCCGTTCTCACCCGAGCGTGAAGGCGAGGTTGCCTTCTGGCAGAGCGTGCTTGAAAACACCCACAAGCAGTTCGTGGAAGCTGTTAAGGCTGGCCGGGGTGACCGCCTGGCGGATAACGAAGAATTGTTCTCCGGCCTGGTGTGGAGCGGCGAGCAGGCGCTGGAGCTTGGCTTGATTGACGGGCTGGGTAGCACCTCCTGGGTGGCTCGCCAGCTGGTGGGCGAAGAAAAACTGGTTGATTACAGCCGCAACCGTTCGCCGTTCCAGGAACTGGTGGACCAGCTAGGTGTTGCGGTGGGTGAGGGCGTGGCCAGCCGCATCCTGGAGTCCCGCCTGGAGATTCGCTGAGCCAGGCTTTTCGGGTGAAGCAGTCCTGGTCCGGCTTGATCAGGGCTGCAGCAGCGGATTAACGCCCAGTTCCCTGAGCAGGTCGATCAGCTCAATCAGTGGCAGGCCGATCAGGCTGTTCGGGTCTCGCCCTTCCATGCTTCGGAACAGGGCAATACCGAGCCCTTCCATCTTGAAGCTGCCGGCGCAGTCGTAGGGCTGTTCCTTATTCAGGTAGTTTTCGATTTCTTCAGCTGTCAGTTCCCGGAAGTGGACCTCGAAAGGTTCGCACCGGGTTTTCAGGGTGCCGGTACGGGTGTCCAGTACCGCAAGCCCGGTCAGGAATCTCACGCTGTTGCCGCTGCTGAGGCCTAGTTGTTCCCGGGCCTTCTGGTGGCTGCCGGGTTTGTTCAGTAAGGTGCCGTCCGGTAGTGTGGCCACCTGGTCGGAGCCGATGATGATTGTGTCCGGGTAGTGTTCTGCCAGCGCCCGGGCCTTGCCGGTGGCCAACCGGAGCGTGAGTTGTTCGGCGGATTCGCCGGGAGCCGGCGTTTCATCAATGTCCGGGCTCGCACTGTTAAAGGGTAGCCCCAGCCTTGCCAGCAGCTCTTTGCGGTAAGGGGAGGATGAGGCGAGCAGCAGGGGCGGTTGGTTCATGAATGCCTTCTGGTTCCGGTGTATGGTGCGGTGATTCAGGCGGAAACGCCGGAGGTTATCGTAAAATACCCCTACTTAAACGGGAAGGGGTGGGTTAAAAGCGATTAAGTCTTTGACAGCAGGCGGTCTCGCCCCTAAAATTGCGCGCCTATGTCTGAAGCACCGAATGCTCAACTGCCAAAATCCGTAGACCCTAACCGGCTGGCGGAACAGAACACGACCCTGGAGGGAATTATTCCGCTCGCGGGGCTTGTTCGTTTCTCCGAAGCGGTTCCGGGGTTGCCGGAAGGCAGCGAGTGCCACGTTAAGCTTTCCTTTTATATGGATAGCGAACGTCGCCGGTTGGTGTCGGGTGAAGTATCCGCACCGGTGATACTGGAATGCCAGCGTTGCATGAATAACATGCAGACAACGCTGGAATCCCGTTTTGATTTGGGGCTTGTGCTCAACGATGAGCAGGCTCAGAGGTTGCCCAAGGCGTTGGAACCCTTCCCGATGGAAGACTACAACGCAGATTTGTGGGCCATGGTGGAAGATGAACTGTTGCTGGTTCTGCCGCCGTTCCCCCTGCATGAACGCCAGGATTGCCCGGCGAGCAAGGAACTGGAAGCACTGGAACCACAGCAGGCCACCGAGAAGCCCGAGGCAAAGAAACGCGAGGATAACCCGTTCAGTGTTCTGGCGGGCCTCAAGAACACCAAGCACTAACGTTTTCGTAATCAGGTCAGGAGCATAATCATGGCTGTACAGCAAAATCGCAAGACCCGTTCCAAGCGCGGCATGCGCCGTTCACACGATGCCCTGAGCACTGCTGCTCTGAGCACCGACGCAACTACTGGTGAAGTACATCGTCGTCACCACGTATCTCCGGACGGTTTCTACCGCGGCAAGCAGGTTGTTGAAGCTCGCGACGAGTAAGATCGTCGGGAAACTCTTCTGACCTGTGTCGCATGGACCCGTGGTGAGTAAACCAGTCACCATAGCCATTGATGCCATGAGCGGTGATCGTGGCGCTTCAGTGGTGGTCCATGCAGCGCTGGAAGCAGTGCGCGAAAATGAGGCCTTGAGTCTCGTTCTGGTAGGTATCCGGAGCGAGCTCGAGGCCTTGTTGCGTGATGGGCATGCCAGAATCCGCATTGTTGAAGCGGCGGATGTGGTGCGCATGAACGAACGCCCCTCCCATGCGCTGCGACACAAGAAAAACTCCTCTATGGCCATTGCGCTCTCCCTGGTGCGCGACGGCGAAGCTCAGGGCTGTGTCAGTGCCGGAAATACCGGTGCGCTGATGGCTTTCGGGCGATCTATTATCCGCATGTATCCCGGCATTGAGCGGCCGGCCATTGCCAAGCTGGTTCCCTCGTTGCGGGGCCGTTGCCACGTGCTCGACCTTGGCGCCAACGTGGATTCCAGCGCCGAAAACCTCTACCAGTACGCCTTGATGGGATCGCTGATGGCCACCGCCATCTGTAGCCTGGCCGAACCTCGCGTGGCCCTGCTGAATGTGGGTGAGGAAGAGATCAAGGGCAACGAACAGGTTCGCCTGGCCTCCCATATGCTTGCCCAGTGCGACACTCTGAACTACATAGGGTATGTCGAGGGCAACGACCTTTTCCGTGATGTGGCCGATGTTGTAGTGTGTGACGGCTTTGTGGGCAATATTGCCCTGAAGACCGGTGAGGGTGTTGCGGGGTTGCTGATCGAACTGCTGGAGCAGGCCTTTACCCGCTCGCTATGGGGGCGCTTTGTGGGGCTCCTGGCCAAGCCGATTATCGGCCGGCTTTTGCAGCTGATGGACCCTTCACGGCATAACGGTGCCAGTTTGCTGGGGCTTCAGGGAGTCGTTATCAAGAGCCACGGCAACGCCAACGAGCGTGCGATGCTGGCGGCAATCCGGCAGGCAGTTCGCGAAGTGGAGCTGGAAGTGCCCCGTCGCATCAACGAGCGGCTCGATGACCTGATGTTATAGGTCGCCAACGGCTGCTGAGACTAAAGTCTGCCCGCATTTGCGCCCTTATTCGCGGATAATTGGCCTGAGTTGTACTATTGGCTAATCTCCACCCACCCTTCAATGACGATAAGATTCCGCCCATGAAATCAGCGTTTATTTTCCCCGGACAAGGCTCCCAGTCGGTAGGCATGCTTTCTGCTGCTGCCGAGGCGTGGCCTATGATCAGTGAAACCTTTGATGAAGCGTCTAATGTTCTGGGCTATGACTTGTGGCACCTGTGCCAGCATGGGCCGGCTGAAGAGCTGAATCAGACCATGGTAACCCAGCCTGCGTTGCTGACCGCCAGTGTCGCCTTGTGGCGCCAGTGGTGCGTGTCTGAAGGCCCGCGCCCGGACTTCGTGGCTGGCCACAGCCTGGGTGAGTACAGTGCCCTGGTGGCTGCTGAGAGCCTGGACTTCATTGAAGCTGTAAAGCTTGTTCAACTGCGCGGCGAGCTGATGCAGGATGCCGTGCCTGCCGGTGAAGGCAAGATGGCAGCCATCCTGGGCCTGGAAGACGCCGATGTGGTTGCGGCCTGTGAAGAAGCCGCCCAGGGCGACGTGGTTGCAGCAGTGAACTTCAACGCACCCGGCCAGGTGGTGATTGCCGGTTCCGCTGCGGCGATAGAGCGCGCAATCGAGGTTTGCAAGGCAAAGGGTGCCCGCAAGGCCATGCCGCTGCCGGTGAGCGTGCCTTCCCACTGCTCCCTGATGAAAGGCGCTGCCGAGCAGCTGGCTGAAGCACTGGAAGATGTCCGCTTTAACGATGCTGTCATTCCGGTGGTTCAGAATGTGAATGCAGCCGTGGTTAAAGATGCCGATACGCTCAAGGCAAACCTCCTGAAGCAGTTGTATTCTCCGGTGCTTTGGACAGACTCTGTGCGGGCGTTGGTTGCCGAGGGCGTTAACGTGTCGGTTGAGTGTGGTGCCGGCAAGGTTCTGGCCGGGCTGGCCAAGCGCATTGATCGCCAGTTGGCGGTGAACAGCATCGAAGATCCCGATTCTCTGGCAGCCGCCCTGAAGGCGTTTGGCCAGTCCTGATAAACGGAGTTGTTTATGTCTTTGGAAGGCAAAGTTGCACTGGTAACCGGTGCTACCCGGGGGATTGGCAAGGCCATTGCCCATGAGCTGGCCCGGCAGGGCGCGGAGGTTGTGGGCACGGCTACCAGTGCTGAAGGTGCCGAATCCATTACCGAAGGCCTGAAGTCTGCTGGCTTCAAGGGCTACGGCATTGTGATGAACGTAGCCGACGCCGACAGCATCGAGGCGGGCCTGAAGCAGCTGACCGAACAGTCTGGTGCTCCGCAGATCCTGGTCAACAATGCGGGTATCACCCGTGATAACCTGTTGATGCGCTTGAAAGACGACGACTGGACGTCGGTGCTGGAAACCAACCTTTCCAGCGTTTACCGTACCAGCAAGGCCGTTTTGCGTGGTATGGCCAAGGCCCGCTGGGGCCGGATTATCAATATCAGTTCCGTGGTTGCCGGCATGGGCAACCCGGGGCAGGGCAATTATTGCGCTGCCAAGGCCGGGGTTGAGGGCTTCACCCGCAGCCTGGCCAAAGAAATGTCTAACCGCGGCATTACCGCTAACTGTGTAGCGCCCGGTTTTATTGACACCGATATGACCAAAAAACTGGACGACAAGCAGCGTGACGCTATGCTGGAAATTATTCCGGCAGGGCGTTTGGGCGAGCCGGAAGAAGTAGCTTCTGTGGTGGCTTTCCTGGCCTCTGAGGGCGCAGCTTACGTTACCGGAGAAACCATTCATGTTAATGGCGGCATGTACATGGGTTGAGCCCGTTTCGGGCTGTAGTGCAACCCCTTGTCGCACAACATGTTTAACTGAATCCCTGCTTGTTTGCAGGTAGGGTTTAAACTAAACTGGCAACCATTGAGTTGCTTGGTTGACACTAAAGTGAGGACATTATGAGTACAGTTGAAGAGCGCGTGAAGAAGATTGTTTGTGAACAGCTGGGCGTTAAAGAGTCCGAAGTTCAGAACACATCTTCTTTTGTAGAGGATCTTGGCGCTGACTCACTGGACACTGTTGAGCTGGTTATGGCCCTGGAAGAGGAATTCGAAACTGAAATTCCTGATGAAGAGGCTGAGAAGCTGGGCTCCGTTCAGGACGCAATCGACTATATTGTCGCGCATACCTGATACTCAGTAGATCAGATAGCCAGGCTAAAAGCCGTCCTTTAGGCTTCTTGAAGGACGGCTTTTTTATTGGCTGAATATCAGCATTTCGGTTAAAAACGACACGGAATATTCAGGTGAGTGGGGTTATGAGCAAGCGACGGGTTGTCATTACAGGCATGGGGATGTTGTCCCCGGTAGGGAACGATGTCAGCACCTCCTGGAGCGCAGTGTGTGCCGGGCGCAGTGGCATTGGCCAGATCGACCGGTTCGATGCCAGCGAGTATGGCACGCGCATCGGCGGGGCGGTAAAGGACCTGGATATCGAACCCTGGCTGTCTTCCAAGGAAGCCCGCAAGCTTGACGCCTTCATTCACTATGGCCTGATTGCTGCCCAGCAGGCGGTGGACGACAGTGGCCTGGAACAGTTCGACAAGCTCGACAAGGAGCGGGTGGGCATTGCTATCGGTTCCGGTATTGGCGGCCTGGAGTACATCGAAAAGAACATTATCCAGATGGAAAAGGCCGGCCCCCGCAAGGTATCTCCGTTCTTTGTGCCGGCGTCTGTGATCAATATGATTTCCGGTAATGCGGCTATCCGGTTTGGCTACAAAGGCCCGAACATCGCCATTGTGACCGCTTGCACCACCGGTACCCACAACATTGGCTATGCGGCCCGCACCATCGCCTATGGCGACGCTGACGTGATGCTGGCCGGCGGTGCCGAAATGGCCACCACCCGTTCCGGCATTGCAGCATTCTCTTCCGCCCGTGCCCTGTCGACCCGCAATGATGAGCCGGAAAAGGCCAGCCGCCCCTGGGACAAGGAGCGCGACGGTTTTGTATTGAGTGATGGGGCTGGCGTGCTGGTCCTGGAAGAGTTGGAACATGCAAAAGCCCGTGGCGCGACGATATACGGCGAAGTGGTCGGCTTTGGCATGAGCGACGACGCCCATCACATTACCGCACCCCCTGCAGACGGCGACGGCGCTGCCCGGTCTATGGCCAATGCCCTGCGGGATGCGGGCCTGAAGCCGGAAGAAGTGGATTACATCAACGCCCACGGCACATCGACCCTGGTAGGGGATGTAGCCGAAGTGGCTGCGGTTAAATCGGTGTTTGGCGGCCATGCGCAAAAGCTGGCCATGAGCAGCACCAAGTCCATGACGGGCCACCTGCTGGGCGCTGCCGGTGCCGTTGAGGCCATTTTCTCGGTGCTGGCCCTGCGCGAAGGCATTCTGCCGCCAACCATCAACCTGGATAACCCGGATGAAGGTTGCGACCTGGACTTCGTGGCCAATCAAAGCCGCCAATCCGATGCCCGGGTAGCGCTGTCCAACTCCTTCGGCTTTGGCGGTACCAACGGTACGTTGATTTTCCGCCGTTACGAAGGCTGAGACCTCTGTGGTAAAGCGCTTCTGGGCTGATGAAGCCGGTTTGCCAGCGGCAGACCGGGGCCTGGCCTACGGTGATGGCCTGTTTGAAACCATTCGTGCAGAAGGGAGTTCAGCCCCCTGCCTGGATTACCACCTGGCCCGGCTGGTGCGGGATGCTGCCCGGCTGGGAATTGAGGTGCGGCTGGACGAATTGCTCGCGGCCAGCGGCGAAGCCCTTGAGCGTTACGGAAGCCCCGGGAAGGTGTGGGTCCTGAAACTGATCCTGACCCGTGGCGCGGGTGGGCGAGGCTATCGCCCGGGGGCCGGCATGGAGCCCAACCTGCTGGTTTCCTGTTCCGATGCGCCGCCGATGCCCGATTCTGCCGGCGTGGTGGCGGAGTTCTCGTCAGTACCCCTTACGGTCAATCCCTTGCTGGCCGGTATCAAATCCCTCAACCGCCTCGAACAGGTGATGGCAGCCCGGGAGCTCTCCGGCGACTGTTTTGAGGTGCTGATGGCAGATGCCGCAGGGCATATTGTCGAGGGCACCCGAACCAATCTGTTTGTACTCACTGATGAGGGCTGGATAACACCCCCCGCGAATTCGGTGGCCGTGGCCGGTGTTATGCGCCAGCTGGTTATCGAGCGCTTGCAGCAGGCCGGGGAGACGTTCCAGGAAACACCCATCACCAGGGAACAGTTGCAGCCGGAAGTATGCCGGGGCCTGTACCTCACCAACAGCGTGCTCGGGGTAGTGAGGGTTCGCAACCTGGCGGGCCAGGATTTGCCTGCAGGGCGGTGCCTTGCGACAATCTGCCGTCTCTCCACAACTTTGGAATAATGCGTGTGTTCAGGAAGTTACTGATTCTGATTGTGGCCCTCGCGGTCCTGGCGGCTGCTGGCACGGGTTTGTGGCTATGGCAGGGCCTGCAGACCCTGAAGCAACCGGTTGCCCTGGATGAGCCGGTGTTGTTCAGTGTAGAGCAGGGCACCTCCTTTGGCCGACTGGCGCAGAAGCTGTCGGATGACGGCCTGGTAAGTGACCCGCTCTGGTTAAAGCTATACGGCCGCCTGAACCCGGAACAGACCCGGATCAAGGCTGGTGACTACGAACTGCAACCGGGGATGACACCACTGGCCATGCTCGACACCATGGTAGAGGGCAAGGTGAAACTCTGGTCCGTCCAGTTTATTGAGGGCTGGACCTTCTCTGACATGAGAACCGCCCTGGCCAACTCCGGGCAGCTCCGGAAAGAAACCACAGACTGGACCGACGAGCAGGTTATGGAAGCCGTTGGCGCCGAAGGTCAGCACCCGGAGGGCTGGTTCTTCCCGGATACCTATATGTTCAGTGGCAGCGAGACCGACCTGGACATCCTCAAGCGCGCCTATAACCGGATGACGGCTGTCCTGGAAGAAGAGTGGGAGAACCGGGAAGAAGGCTTGCCCTACAGCTCCCCCTACGAAGCATTGATCATGGCCTCGATTGTCGAGCGGGAAACCGGTGTAGCCTATGAGCGACAGCAGGTGGCCGGTGTGTTTGTGCGCCGCTTGCATAAAGGCATGCGCCTGCAGACCGACCCGACGGTGATCTACGGCATGGGTGACAGCTACGATGGCCGTATCCGTACCCGGGACCTGCGCGCCTACACGCCCTATAACACCTACCGGATTGACGGCCTGCCACCCACGCCCATTGCCTTGCCCGGCCGGGATTCGGTACATGCCGCCTTGCATCCGGACGACGGCGACGCCCTGTACTTCGTAGCCCGTGGTGACGGCAGCCACACGTTTTCCCGCACCCTGGCCGAACACCAGAAAGCGGTCCGGGAGTTCCAGCTGAACCGCAGAGAAGATTACCGATCCTTCCCGGCACCGGATGCCGGCGCAGATGACAACGAGGAAAACTGATGGCTGCCAGAGGCCGCTTTATTACCTTTGAGGGCACCGAGGGGGTTGGTAAGTCCACCCAGTTGCAGAACGCGGCAGACACGCTGACATCGCTGGGGATTGATGTGGTGGTTACCCGCGAACCGGGTGGCACGCCCATGGCGGAAAAGATCCGGGAGCTGTTACTGGCCCCCAGGGAAGAACCGGTGCATGAAACCACCGAACTGCTGCTGATGTTCGCCGCCCGTGCCCAGCACCTGCACAACCGGATTCTGCCTGCCCTGGCGGAAGGCAAGTGGGTGCTGTGTGACCGCTTTACCGATGCCACCTTCGCGTATCAGGGAGGGGGCAGGGGGGTGCCTGAGGAGCGCATAGCGCTGCTGGAAACGCTGGTGCAGGGCGATGTGCGGCCGGACCATGTTGTCCTTCTGGACGCACCGGTAGAAACCGGCATGGCCCGCGCAAAGAAGCGGGGCGAACTGGACCGGTTCGAGCAGGAAGAACTGGCCTTTTTCCAGCGGATTCGCGATACCTACCTGGCCCGGGCGACCGCTGCACCCATGCAATACCATGTTGTGAATGCCGCCTTGCCCCTGGCGCAGGTTTCGGAAAGTGTGACGGGATTGCTGTCGGCCCTTGCCCGCGTTGATAGTTGATTTCGTGCACTTTCTGTCGCGATCTGCTTTAATTGCAACACATTCTCGATTAAAGGCGTGCAGCTTGAATGCTTGACGCAAAGCTTCTGAAACTGCCGGTCAATTCACACCAACACCATCACGAACATCACCAGATTGTGGTGGGCGTGCGTGGCGCTGCCGAACTGAGTGTCGACGGCGTGGGTTCGTTTCTGGACACCTGGAAAGCCTGCCTGGTGCCAACGGAAGCCCGGCACGACTACTGCGGGGACCACGAGAACCACGTGCTGGTGATTAACCTGGACCCGCTGAGCCCTGTCCTGGATTCCCCGGCCCATGCCGACTACGAACGCATGGCCGGGGTCTTCGAGAAGCCCCGCACTATCCAGATGGACAACCGGCTGCAGGGCCTTGTGCAGTTTGCCGCCGGAGAATTCGACCGTTCCCCGGATAACGAACCCCTGCACCGGCACCTTGCGGCCAGTATCCTGTATTCCATGGCCGACCGGATTGTAGACGGGCAGGCCACCCGTGCCAGCCGGCACAGCATCAGCCCGGACGCCATTCGCCGGTATATCGTCGATAACCTGCACCGGAAGATCACCGTGCAGGACCTGGCTCGGGAAGCCTGCCTGAGTACCAGCCGTTTCCACGAAGTGTTCCGCGAAGTGTCGGGCATTACCCCGCATCAGTTTCTGATACAGACCCGGCTCGACCAGGCCGTGCGCCTGTTGTCGTCAACGACCCTCTCGGTGTCTGAAATCAGTTACCGGACCGGCTTTTCCTCCCAGAGCGCACTTACCAATGCCCTGCGCAAATACAAGGGAACGACCCCGTCCCGGTTACAGATTGGTGACCGGGTAGCCTGATCTGCCCGTAAAGCCGACAGTCCCGTAGGATTGTGCAAAACAATCGTAGGATTTTGTAAGCCGGGAATCCGTAGTAATACTAACTTATAGCGTCTGTATTCCCGCCTTGCGGAAGCAGGGTAGGCGATTGTCGCAAACCAGCGGCGGTCGACTATAGTGAAGGAGTATCCGTGCGGGTAAGTCCCGCTCCAGTCAGGAAGATTTCAGGTAAACAAGAAAAACAGTGCAGTCCGCAGGCCACGTGCCGGCGCTGTGCTCTGAGAGCGGACCGAGGTCCGACTCACTTAAACCGGAGGAGCCTTATGGCTATTGGCGTTTGGATCAGTCTATTTGCGTACTTTGCAATCATGATTGCCATTGGCATTTATGCAATGCAGAGATCTACGTCTTCATCTGAAGATTACATGCTCGGTGGGCGGGCACTCAGCCCGAAAGTAGCGGCACTGTCTGCCGGTGCTTCCGATATGAGTGGCTGGTTGCTTCTGGGTCTGCCCGGGGCATTGTATGTATCCGGTCTGGCTTCAGCCTGGATCGGTATCGGCCTGTTTGTGGGCGCATTCTTTAACTGGGTTCTGGTGGCACCCCGCCTGCGGGAACAAACCGTTCACTACGGTAACGCCATCACCATCCCGTCTTTCCTTGCAAACCGGTTCCCGACTCAGGCCCTGTCCCTGAGAACCGTGTCTGCCATTGTTATCGTTATCTTCTTTGCGGTTTACACCGCATCCGGCCTGGTTGCCGGTGGCAAGCTGTTTGAAAGTGCCTTTGCCGGCATCTTCAACTTCGGCGGCCTGAGCGATTATGCAGTGGGTATTGTGATCACCCTCGGCGTGGTTCTGGCTTACACCGTAGTAGGCGGTTTCCTGGCAGTGAGCATGACCGACTTCGTGCAGGGTTGCATCATGATGCTGGCACTGGTGATCATGCCGGCGGTGGTTCTGTTCGGTGAAGGCGGTGGCGGCTTCGCCCAGGCTTCTGAAACCCTGAACAGCGTCGACCCGACCCTGCTGTCCTGGACCGAAGGCCTGACCTTTATCGGTTGGCTGTCAGCGGTTACCTGGGGTCTTGGCTACTTTGGCCAGCCGCATATCATTGTGCGCTTTATGGCTATCCGCTCCCTGAAAGACGTTCCGACCGCCCGTAACATCGGTATGGGCTGGATGGGTATCTCCCTGATCGGTGCCATCTCACTGGGTATCTTCGGCCGTGCCTACGCCGTTCGTAACGGTATGGACATCGCAGACCCGGAAACCATCTTCATCATCCTGTCTGACCTGCTGTTCCACCCGCTGATCACCGGCTTCCTTTACGCAGCCCTGCTGGCGGCGGTCATGAGCACCATCTCCAGTCAGCTGCTGGTATCGTCTTCTTCACTGACTGAGGACTTCTACCGCCTGTTCCTGCGCAAAGAAGCGACCGACAAAGAGTGCGTAAACGTCGGCCGTGCCTGCGTTGTAGCCGTTGGCCTGGTAGCGGCAGTTATCGCCTCTGACCCGGACTCACAGGTCCTGGCCCTGGTCAGTAACGCCTGGGCAGGCTTCGGTGCCGCCTTCGGCCCGCTGATCCTGCTGTCCCTGATGTGGTCCCGCACCAACGGCGCCGGTGCCATTGCCGGTATGGTCGTGGGTGCTGCCACGGTAATGATCTGGATCTCTCTGGGCTGGAACGGCAGCTTCATGGGTGGCCCGGGCGTATATGAAATCATCCCTGGTTTCGTTGCCGCCTTCATTGCCATCGTAGTGGTCAGCCTGGCCACCAAGGATTCTGGTGAGTACCAGCATATCCAGCGGTAACAGAATCCACTGATTCACATCAGTGTTCTGACAAGGGCTCCCCGAGGGGAGCCCTTTTTTGTACCTGAAACCCACACATGGTTCAGCGCTGGCCACGGGGTGGGGGGAGTCTTTCTGCAGGGAAAAAGATGTCTGAGCGAAGCGAGTTGTTTTTCCCGGAAGAAAGACTCCCCCCGCCGCGGGGCCGGCACAACTCCCGGGCTGGAATTCCACACGGGCACTGGGTTTCCTGAAAAACAATTATTTGGCTAAACCTGGGGCATAAAAAAACGCCAGCCCGAAGGCTGGCGTTTCAGATCAGAGGTAAAGCTACCTCAGAGGGTCTCAGGCTACGGAAGCCTCAGATGCCTTCTGGGTGTACTCTTCCATCTGGTCGAAGTTGAGATACTTGTAGATCTCTTTGGACATGCTGTTCAGGTCCTTGGCGTACTCCATGTACTCCGCAGGAGTCGGGAGTTTGCCCAGTACCGCGCCCACAGCTGCCAGTTCCGCAGAGGTCAGGTACACGTTGGCACCATCACCCAGACGGTTCGGGAAGTTACGGGTAGAGGTAGACAGAACCGTAGACTTGGCAGCTACACGTGCCTGGTTACCCATGCACAGGGAGCAGCCCGGCATTTCGGTGCGAACACCGGCGGTGCCGTAGGTGTTGAAGTAGCCTTCTTCCATGAGCTGCTGCTGGTCCATCTTGGTGGGCGGAGACATCCACAGACGGGTGCTCAGCGGGCCTTTGTGCTGCTCAAGCAACTTGCCGGCAGCGCGGAAGTGGCCGATGTTGGTCATGCAGGAACCGATGAACACTTCGTCTACCTTGTCGCCAGCCACTTCGGACAGGAACTTGGCATCGTCAGGGTCGTTCGGGCAGCACACGATCGGCTCTTTGATGTCGGCCAGGTCGATTTCGACCACGTGGGCGTATTCTGCGTCTGCATCAGCACGCATCAGCTTCGGATTGGCCAGCCACTCTTCCATCTGCTGGGCGCGACGCTCCAGGGTACGCGGATCGCCGTAACCTTCGGCAATCATCCAGCGCAGCATGGTGATGTTGGAACGCAGGTACTCGGCAACAGACTCTTCAGACAGGTTGATGGTACAACCGGCTGCAGAGCGCTCAGCGGAAGCGTCAGACAGTTCGAACGCCTGCTCAACGGTCAGGTGCTCCAGACCTTCGATTTCCAGGATGCGGCCAGAGAACTCGTTGATCTTGCCTTTCTTCTCAACGGTCAACATGCCGTTCTTGATGCCGTACAGCGGAATGGCGTGTACCAGGTCACGCAGGGTGATGCCCGGCTGCATTTCGCCTTTGAAGCGAACCAGAACGGATTCCGGCATATCCAGCGGCATAACACCGGTGGCTGCAGCAAACGCTACCAGGCCAGAACCGGCCGGGAAGGAGATGCCCATCGGGAAACGGGTGTGGGAGTCACCACCGGTACCCACGGTGTCCGGCAGCAGCATGCGGTTCAGCCAGGAGTGGATGATACCGTCGCCCGGACGCAGGGAAACACCGCCACGGGTACGGATGAAGTCCGGCATGGTGTGCTGCATTTCAACGTCAACCGGCTTCGGATAAGCGGCGGTGTGACAGAAGGACTGCATAACCAGGTCAGCCTGGAAGCCCAGACACGCCAGGTCTTTCAGTTCGTCACGGGTCATCGGACCAGTGGTGTCCTGGGAACCAACAGTGGTCATGTGCGGCTCGCAGTAGGTACCCGGGCGCACGCCCTGGCCTTCTTCCAGACCGCAGGCCTTGCCGACCATCTTCTGGCCCAGGGTGAAGCCCTTGGTGCCGGCTTCCGGATCTTTCGGCAGGCGGAACAGGTCTGTCGGGCCCATGCCCAGTGCAGTGCGCGCCTTGGCGGTCAGGCCACGGCCGATGATCAGCGGGATACGACCGCCGGCCTGAACTTCGTCCAGGATGACGTCAGACTTGAACTTGAACTCGGAGATGGTCTCGCCGGCTTCGTTCAGGATCTTGCCTTCGTACGGGCGGATTTCGATCACGTCGCCCATGTTCATGTTGTCTACAGGTGCTTCGAAAACCAGGGCGCCGGCATCTTCCATGGTGTTGAAGAAGATCGGGGCAACCTTGTTACCGATACACACACCGCCGGCACGCTTGTTCGGCACGCCCGGGATGTCGTCGCCGAAGAACCACAGAACAGAGTTGGTGGCAGACTTACGGGAAGAGCCGGTACCGACTACGTCACCTACGAAGGCAACCGGCAGGCCCTTGGACTTGATTTCTTCGATCTGGCTCATCGGGCCAGTTACGCCGGGCTCTTCCGGCTTCAGGCCGTCGCGTTCCATCTTATAGGCGGCGCGGGCGTGCAGCGGGATGTCCGGGCGGGACCAGGCATCCGGAGCCGGAGACAGGTCGTCGGTGTTGGTTTCGCCGGTTACCTTGAACACAACCATCTTGGTGCTTTCGGGAACCTTGTTCTTGTTGGTGAACCACTCGGCGTTGGCCCAGGACTCAACAACAGACTTGGCAACGGCGTTGCCGGCGTCCATTTTTTCTTTAACGTCGTTGAATGCGTCGAACATCAGCAGGGTGTGCTTGAGTTCTTCACCAGCCAGTTCGGCCAGTTCGCTGTCGTCCAGAAGGTCGACCAGGGTAGCGATGTTGTAGCCGCCCTGCATCATGCCCAGCAGCTGGACAGCCTTCTTCTTGTCGATCAGCGGGGAAGCAGCTTCGCCTTTAACGATCGCGGTCAGGAACGCAGCTTTTACGTAAGCAGCTTCGTCCACTCCCGGCGGAACGCGGTTTTCCAGCAGGTCAACCAGGGTGGCTTCTTCACCGGCCGGCGGGTTCTTCAACAGCTCGATCAGACCAGCAGTCTGCTCGGGGTTCAGGGGCTTGGGCGGGATACCCAGGGCTTCACGTTCAGCAACGTGTTCACGATAGGCTTCTAACACGATATGGACCCTCATCAGTTGGAATGTTCCGCGCTGTGGGCGTGGTGCCCGGCGGGAGTTTTTTGGCGAAAAGGCCGCAGGAGCCTCTGAATAAGGCCTCAAATCACCGATGGGGTTTCAGGATTTATTCAGAGACTCCTTGATCTGGCGCTGCATTCTATAGGAAAGCCCTTATAAAGTTAAGTTGGACAGAGGTCGGAGAGATCTGTTAGGTGCGTTATACTCCCGCGCTTGTTGAACCGGACCGTTGCCAAAGCCATGAACGAAGCCCTGCAAGAGATACACGATTTCCTGCCCTGCCGAACGCCATCGCGCTGGATCGAGAGCGCCCTGGCTAACCAGGACCTGATGCTGATTGACCACGCCCATTGCGAAAAGAAAGCAGCCTCCACGGCCCTGAGTCTGATGTACCGGTATGTGGACAACACCGACCTTCTGAACAAAATGTCGCGCCTGGCCCGGGAAGAGCTGCGGCACTTCGAGCAGGTGCTGGCGATCATGAACAAGCGGGGAGTGGCCTACACCCACCTGACGCCGGCCCGCTATGCCGCCGGCCTGCGCGAAGCCGTGCGCAAGGACGATCCAGGCCGCCTGGTGGATGTGCTGATTGTCGGTGCCATCATCGAAGCCCGCTCCTGCGAACGCTTCGCGGCCTTGGCACCGCACCTTGATGAGAAGCTGGCGGAGTTCTACAACAGCCTGCTGAAATCCGAGGCGCGGCATTACCAGGATTACCTGAAGCTGGCGGTACAGGCTAATGGCGGGCCGGTGGATGAGCGGGTGGCGGATTATCTGGCTATTGAACAGAAGTTGATTGAAGAGCCGGATTCGGAGTTCCGGTTTCATAGCGGGCCTTTGGTTAACTGAAATTTTTGCCACGGAATCCACGGAAGGGCACGGAAAAACAAAAACTTATTTGCCACGAAACCCACGAAAGAACACGAAAAATAAGAACTAATTTGCCACGGACACTCACGGAATCACACGGACAACAGCGGTACCGATTTAATCTTTTGTCCGTGAGCGTCTGTGAGTGTCCGTGGCTAAAAAATCTTTAAGGTTTTTATTTTCGTGTCCTTTCGTGGGTTTCGTGGCAAAAAATTCTTTAATCTTTTATTTCCGTGTTTTTCAGTGGATTTCGTGGCAAAAAACAGTCTTTAAAGCTCCTGGCACAAGGCCATCCACCGGGCAATCCCCGCACTTCGGTATTTCTGCTTATGAAGGATGAAGTAGAAGTGCCGGTCAAACTGCCGGTGGGGCACTTTCAGGGGCACCAGGCTGACGCGTTTGAAGGCATCGGCCAGCACCACTTCGGACAGGCATCCGATACCCAGGTCTGCCTCTACCGCTCGTTTGATGGCTTCGGTGTGTTCCAGTTCCAGCAATACGTTCAGGTCTGGCAGCAGGCCGTGCATGCCGCGCTCGAAGCTCTGGCGGGTGCCGGAGCCCTGTTCCCTCAGAATCCAGGTGGCGGCTCGCAGGTCGTCGTCGGTCAGTTCGCCCTTTGCTGCCAGCGGGTGGGTAGGGGAGCAGAAGGCCACCAGCCGGTCTTCCCGCCAGGGGATCACCTCCAGTTCCGATGCTTGTAGCTCGCCTTCAATCAAACCGATGTCCAGCTCAAAGTCCCTGACCCGCTTTGCGATGGTGCTGGTGTTAGCCACTTCCAGCGATACTTTCGGCCGGGTAGGGGTATTCATGTATTGGGCCATCACGCCAACGGCCAGATAGTTACCTATGGTCAGTGTGGCACCTACTTTCAGGGCGCCTACTTCCGAGTGCTTGCTCAGGGCCTGTTCCAGTTCGGTGGCCTGGGCCAGCAGGGACTCGGCCTTGGGCCGGTACAGCCTGCCCAGTTCGTTCAGCTGCAGGCGCTTGCCTACGCGGTCGAACAGCTGGATGTCGAACTGGTTTTCCAGTTCCTTCAGGGCACTGCTGGCAGCCGACTGCGACATGGCCAGGGATTCCGCAGCCCGGGTGATGTTCTGGAAGTGGGCGGCGGCAAGGAAGACTTCGAGCTGACGGAAACTGTATTTCATGATTGGTCCGGCACTGTTGCAGCTTTTTTAATGGGTGAGGCCATGTTATCGATAAAATCGAACAGGTTTATGAGAACAGCCTGTTTTGTCGATTTCAAGCAAAAGGTTAAACTGGTTACCAATTGATGACTGACCGCAAATAATCTGGCGAGGGCCCCATGAGCAAAATGATGAAAGAAACCGTGACCAGTGTGCATCACTGGAACGACACCTTGTTCAGTTTCAAAACCAGCCGGGACCCGGGCTTCCGTTTCAAGAACGGCCATTTTGTGATGATCGGCCTGGAAACCGATGGCAAGCCGCTGATGCGTGCCTACAGCATCGCCAGTGCCAATTACGAGGAAGAACTGGAGTTCTTCTCTATCAAAGTGCCCGATGGCCCGCTGACTTCCCGCCTGCAGCAGATCAAGGTAGGTGACGAGATCCTGGTCAGCCGCAAGCCCACTGGCACCCTGGTGCTGGATAACCTGCTGCCGGGCCGCAACCTGTGGCTGATCAGCACCGGTACCGGGCTGGCGCCGTTTATGAGCATTATCAAAGACCCGGAAGTGTACGAGGCCTTCGATAAGGTGATCCTCACTCACGGCGTGCGCTACGTATCTGAACTGGCGTACCAGCAAGAGATCGACGAATTGCCGGAGAATGAATTCTTTGGCGAGATGGTGTCCGGCAAGCTGCTGTACTACCCGACCGTTACCCGGGAGCCGTTCCGCAACCAGGGCCGCCTGACTGAAGCCATGAAAACCGGCAAGATCACGCGGGATCTGGGCCTGCCGGAATTTGATATCGAGCAGGACCGCTTCATGATCTGCGGCAGCCCGAGCATGCTCAAGGATACCTGCAACATCCTCAACGACATGGGCTTTAAAGAAGCCCGTGGCGGTGACATGGGCCACTATGTTATCGAGCGGGCATTTGTGGAGCAGTAAATGAGGCCGCTGATTCCGTTGTTGCTGACGGCCATGCTGTTGGCCTTGTCCGGGTGCGATGCGGACCGGGACCCGGTGACGGCGGACTCGCTGGCCCTTAAGCCCGCCCAGCTGGACTGGGTGGGCCAGAAAATCTTCGCCAACGAATGCGCCAGCCGGTTCGATTGCCTGGTGCACTGGAATGAAGGCGAAGCCTTTCCGTCTCTGGGTATCGGGCACTTTATCTGGTATCCGGAGGGGGTAGAGGGCCGATTCACAGAAAGTTTCCCCCAGCTTATCCGTTACATGGTGCAACGCCAGGCCAAGGTGCCAGACTGGTTGCGCAGCCTCGAGCCCTTCGATGCGCCCTGGCCTGACAGGGCTGCGTTTCTCGCCCTGGAAGATTCTGCCAGGATTGCCGAGTTGAGAGAGTTTTTGGCCGGAACCCAGGGGCTTCAGGCGGAGTTCATTTTTCGGCGGGCAGCTGAATCTCTGGGCAAGATCGTGGCGGCCGCTCCGGAGAATCGCCAGCAGCAGGTAAGTGCTCACCTGGAAGCTTTGAGTGCCACCCCCGGCGGCGTATACGCCCTTATGGATTATGTGAACTTCAAGGGCGAGGGGCTCGCGGAAGGTGAGCGTTACCAGGGCCAAGGCTGGGGGCTGTTGCAGGTCTTGCTGGAGATGGACACGGCAGGCGATAAAACCGAATTGCAGTCGTTCCGGGAAGCCGCCGGCCGGGTGCTTACCCGGCGGGCGGAGAATGCCGGGAATCCGATTGAGCGGGAACGCTGGCTGCCAGGCTGGCTGAAGCGGCTGGAAACCTATCGGGAGCCAGCCGGCGGCCCCGAATCATAGCGGGGCTTTCTTCAGGTCCGGTTCCTGCCCTGAACGGGCTTCCAGCCACCAAACGTGCGTGTCCCAGTCACCAAGTACAATCCGCCGGGCGGGTTCGCCGTTGGCTTCCAGGTCATGGATGGCCGGTCGGTGAGTGTGGCCGTGGATCATCAGCTGTACGCCATGATGCTCAAGCTCTTTCACCACTTCTTCGGGCGTGACATCCATGATGTCTTCGGCTTTGCCTTGATTCTTGGCCATGGACATCTGGCGTAGTTGTCGCGCCATCTGCTGGCGGTCTTCCAGCGGGCGGGCCAGCATCATTTTCTGCATCTGCGGATTACGCATGTTGGCCCGGAACTTCTGGTATTCCACGTCGGCGGTGCACAGGCTGTCGCCATGCATCAGCAGGGCAGGGGTGCCATACAGGTCGATCACGGTAGGGTCGTCCAGCAGGGTGGCGCCGGCCCGTTCGCAGTAGTCATTGCCGATCAGGAAGTCACGGTTGCCGTGCATCAGGAAAATCTCTGTGCCGCTGTCCCGCACCTCACGGAGAGCAGCAGCTACCTGTTCCTGTAGCGGCGTGCGTTCGTCATCGCCAATCCAGGCTTCAAAAAAGTCGCCCAGAATGTACAGCTGCTCCACACCCATGGCGTGGGTTTTCAGGAACCCGAGAAAGGCGCCCGTGATGTCCGGGCGCGATTCTTCCAGGTGCAGGTCGGCGATAAACAGCGTGGTCACGCGTCCTCCAGAACCTCGGCCTTCTCGATAACCACGTCCTCGAAGGGAACGTCCTGGTGGCCGGCGTTCATGGTGGTGCGAACGGCGCGGATCTGATTCACCGTGTCCATGCCGTCGACAACCTTACCGAACACGCAGTAACCCCAGCCTTCGGCGTTCTTGGCGGTGTGGTCCAGGAAGCCGTTGTCCTGCACGTTGATGAAGAACTGGGCAGTTGCGGAGTGCGGGTCCATGGTGCGGGCCATGGCGATGGTGCCGGTTTTGTTGCTCAGGCCGTTATCGGCTTCGTTCTGGATAGGCTCGCGGGTTTTGCGCGGAGTCATGCCCGGCTCGAAGCCGCCGCCCTGGATCATGAAATTGCTGATTACCCGGTGGAAGATCAGGCCATCGTAGAAACCTTCACGAACATACTGCTCGAAGTTCTTGGCGGTTTCCGGCGCGTTTTCGTAGTCCAGTTCCAGTTTGATATCACCGAGGTTGGTTTTCAGCAGAATCATCAGGGCTTCCTGTAGTTTGAGGTCGGAATGATCAAAGTCGCTATTGTACTGAAGAGTTTCGTTGTGTGCATGAGTCCTGAGACTATTTGTGAGTATAATAGGCGGTTTCACGGAGCCTTCGGATTGCTCCCATGTTTCATCCCCCGTTGACAGAGATTGTATGAGCGCCGAGTCGAAGAAAGCCCACAACTTTATTCAAAGCCTGATCGAAGATGCCATCGCCAAGGGCGAGCACACCGGCACGGTCGTTACCCGTTTTCCGCCGGAGCCCAATGGTTATCTGCACGTTGGTCACGCCAAGTCTATCTGCCTGAACTTCGGCATTGCCGAAACCTTCAATGGCGAATGCAACCTGCGCTTTGACGACACCAACCCGGAAAAAGAGAGCCAGGAATACATCGACGCTATCAAGCAGGATGTCGAATGGTTGGGTTACAAGTGGGCGGGCGAAGTACGCTATGCCTCGGACTACTTTGACCAGTTGTATGCCTTCGCCGAAGAGCTTATCCAGAAGGACAAGGCCTATGTGTGCGCGCTGAACGCCGAACAGATGGCCGAATACCGCGGTTCCCTGAAAGAGCCGGGCAAGAACAGCCCGTACCGGGACCGTCCGGTGGAGGAAAGCCTGCAGCTGTTCCGGGATATGCGCGACGGCAAGTTCCAGAACGGCGAGCTGGTGTTGCGGGCCAAGATTGACATGGCCTCTCCGAACATCAACATGCGGGACCCCATCCTGTACCGTATTCGCTATGCCGACCATCACCAGACCGGCAGCAAGTGGTGCATCTACCCGATGTACGACTTCACCCATCCGATTTCCGATGCCCTGGAAGGCATTACCCATTCCCTGTGCACCCTGGAGTTTGAAGATCACCGGCCGCTGTACGACTGGGTGCTGGATAACATCACCATTCCGTGCCACCCACGCCAGATCGAATTTGCCCGGCTGAACCTGAACTACACCATCACCAGCAAGCGCAAGCTGAAGCGGCTGGTGGACGAAAACGTGGTAGACGGCTGGAACGATCCCCGGATGCCGACCATCTCCGGCATGCGTCGTCGCGGTTACACCCCGGAGTCCATCCGCAGTTTCTGCGACATGATCGGTGTGAACAAGGCCGGCGGCACCGTGGATGTGGGCATGCTGGAATATGCCATTCGCGAAGACCTGAACGACCGGGCGCCCCGCGCCATGTGCGTCATGCGCCCGCTCAAGGTGACCCTGACCAACTACCCGGCCGACCAGGTTGAAACCCTGACCCTGCCGGTGCATCCGCAGAAGCCGGAGATGGGTGAGCGGGAAGTGACCTGGAGCCAGACCCTGTACATCGACCGGGAAGACTTCGTGATCGAGCCGCCACGCAAGTGGAAGCGGCTGGCCCCGGACCAAGCGGTGCGCCTGCGCGGTGGTTACGTGATGACCTGCAAAGAGGTTGTGCGTGATGACAGTGGCGAAATTGTCGAGCTGAAGTGCGAATACGATCCGAACACCCTGGGCGTGAACCCCGAAGGCTACAAGCCTAATGGCGTGATTCACTGGGTGTCGGCCACTGATAGCGTTGAGTCAGATATCAATCTGTACGACCGTCTGTTCAACCACGAGAACCCGGACAGCGACAAGGAAGGCGACTTCCTGGACCACCTGAATCCGGAATCCCTGGTGGTGCTGAAAGGCGCGCGGGTAGAGAAAAGCCTGGCCGAGCCGCGTACCGACCTGCCTTACCAGTTCGAGCGGGAAGGCTATTTCTTCTGCGACCAGGAACTGACCGCCAAGGCCGGCAAGCCGGTGTTCAACCGTACCGTGACCCTGAGGGATTCCTGGGGTAAGGGAGGCAAGTAATGCGCATCTACAACACGCTGACGCAGCAAAAGGAAGAGTTCAAAACCATCGAGCCGGGCAAGGTGCGCATGTATGTGTGCGGCATGACGGTTTACGACTACTGCCACCTGGGCCATGCCCGGGTGCTGGTGGCCTTCGATGTGGTTACCCGGTACCTGCGCCACCGTGGTTATGATGTGCACTACGTGCGCAACATCACCGATATCGACGACAAGATCCTGCGTCGGGCGGACGAAAACGGTGAGGTCTACACCGACCTGACCGACCGCATGATCCACGCGATGCACGAAGACGAAGCGCGTCTGGGCGTGCTGGCGCCCAATGACGAGCCCCGGGCAACAGCTTGCATCGACGACATCATCGCCATGATCCAGACCCTGATTTCCGGCGGCCACGCCTATGCGGCGGACAACGGCGATGTGTACTTTGCGGTGGATTCATTCCCGGATTACGGCAAGCTCAGCAAGAAGAAGCTGGAGGACCTGCTGGCAGGTGCCCGGGTGGACGTGCAGGAAGCCAAGCGCAGTCCGGCGGACTTTGCCCTGTGGAAAACTGCCAAGCCGGGCGAGGTGAGCTGGCAGTCGCCCTGGGGTGAAGGTCGCCCGGGCTGGCACATCGAGTGCTCTGCCATGTCCACCAAGTGCCTGGGGGATACCTTCGATATCCACGGCGGCGGCCCGGACCTGCTGTTCCCGCACCACGAGAACGAGATTGCCCAGTCCGAGTGCGCCACCGGCCACAAGTTTGTGCACACCTGGATGCATGCCGGCGCCATTCGTGTAAACAAAGAGAAGATGTCCAAGTCTCTGGGCAACTTCTTCACCATTCGCGAGATCCTGGAAAAATACCCGGCGGAAGTGGTGCGCTACTTCCTGGTGTCCAGCCACTACCGCAGCCAGGTGGACTATTCAGAAGACAACCTGGCCGAAGCTGGCCGCACGCTGACCAAGCTGTATCACGCCCTGCGTGGCATCACGCCGGCGAAAGAAGCCGATGTGCCGGAATCCGACCATGATCGTCGGTTTGCCGAGGCTATGGACGACGATTTCAACACCGCAGGCGCCATTGCTGTGTTGCACGCGGTAGCTAATGACATTAATCATCAGCGCCGGGAAGGTGACGAAGAGGCTGCCAAGCGCAGTGCGGCCGTGCTGGTGCGTTTGGGTGCGGTGCTGGGCTTGCTGCAGCAGGACCCGGAAGCATTCTTCCAGGCGGATACCGGCAGTGAGCTGACGGCGGAAGATATCGAGGCGATGATCCAGGCCCGCGCCGACGCGCGCAAGGGAAAGGATTTTGCTGAAGCAGACCGCATTCGCGATGAGCTGCTGGACAAGGGCATTATCCTGGATGACAGCCGGGAAGGAACCACCTGGCGCCGCGCCTGAGATCCGGTTGATACACATAAAGTCGCATTGTGCTGAGTGGGAATGACCTTGTAGGGATTTTCACGTACAATGCGCCGCTCAAATACTAATGCCCCCGCACCTGGTGCGCTAAGGGGGAGTCGGGAAACATAACCCATCGAGGCAAGCAACGATGACAGAACGCGTTCAAGTTGGCGGCATTCAAATCGCCAAGAATCTGTACGATTTCGTAAACAACGAAGCGATCCCGGGTACCGGCGTTGACGCTGAAAAATTCTGGGCCGAGTTCGACAAGATTGTGAACGAGCTGGCTCCGCGCAACCGCGACCTGCTGGTCAAGCGCGACGAGATCCAGGAAAAAATGGACACCTGGAACCGTGACCATAAAGGCCAGAAGCTGGACATGGCCGAGTACAAGGCCTTCCTGAAAGAAATCGGTTACCTGGTTGACGAGCCGGCGGATTTCAAAATTTCTACCGCCAACGTAGACCCGGAAATCGCCACCATGGCCGGCCCGCAGCTGGTTGTGCCGATCATGAACGCCCGTTTCGCGCTGAACGCTGCCAATGCCCGCTGGGGTAGCCTGTACGATGCCCTGTACGGCACCGATGCTATTTCCGAGGAAGGCGGTGCCGAGAAAGGCCGTGGTTACAACCCGGTTCGTGGTGCCAAGGTTATCGAGTGGGCCCGCAAACTGCTGGACGGCTCCGCGCCCCTGGCTTCCGGCAGCCATAACGATGCTGCCAGGTACTACATCGACGGCGGCAAGCTGGCGGTGAAACTGCAGAACGGCGAAGTGACCGGCCTGAAAGACGAGTCCGGTTTTGTGGGTTACACCGGCGCTGCCGATGCACCTACCGGCGTTCTGCTGGTGAAGAACGGCATGCACTTCGAAATCCAGGTCGATGCCAGCCATCCGATCGGTAAAGACGACGGTGCCAACGTTAAAGACGTTCTGATGGAATCAGCCCTGACCACCATCATGGACTGCGAAGACTCCGTGGCTGCCGTAGACGCGGACGACAAGGTGCTGGCCTACAAAAACTGGCTGGGCCTGATGAAGGGTGACCTGGAAGAGTCCTTCGAGAAAGGCGGCCAGATGATGACCCGTCGCATGAATGGCGACCGCAGCTACACCGGCGCTGACGGCAGCGAAGTTACCCTGAAGGGCCGCAGCCTGCTGTTCGTTCGTAACGTCGGCCACCTGATGACTAACCCGGCTATCCTGCTGAAAGACGGCAGCGAGATTCCGGAAGGCCTGATGGACGGCCTGGTTACGTCCCTGATTGCCATCCACGACCTGAAGGGTGACGGCAAGTTCCAGAACAGCACCAAGGGTTCTGTGTACATTGTTAAGCCCAAGCAGCACGGCCCGGAAGAAGTGGCCTTCACCAACGAATTCTTCGGCCGCGTTGAAGATGCCCTTGGCCTGCCGCGCTTTACCCTGAAAGTCGGCATTATGGACGAAGAGCGTCGCACCACGGTTAACCTGAAAGCCTGTATCCACGCTGCCAAAGAGCGCACCGTGTTTATCAATACCGGCTTCCTGGACCGCACCGGCGACGAGATCCACACCTCCATGGAGCTGGGTCCGTTCATCCGCAAGGGTGAGATGAAACAGGCGGCCTGGATCAGCGCCTACGAGCAGTGGAACGTGGACATCGGCCTGGAAACCGGCCTGTCTGGTGTTGCCCAGATCGGTAAGGGCATGTGGGCCATGCCAGACCTGATGGCTGGCATGCTGGAAGCCAAGATCGGTCATCCGAAAGCGGGTGCCAACACGGCATGGGTTCCGTCTCCGACTGCCGCTACCCTGCACGCCACGCACTACCACCAGGTGAATGTGTTCGACGTACAGAAAGAGCTGGCTAACCGCGAGCGGGCGTCCCTGGAGGACATCCTGACGGTGCCGGTGATGGAAGATCCGTCTGCCCTGACAGCCGAAGACATCCAGCAGGAGCTGGACAACAACGCCCAGGGTATCCTCGGCTACGTAGTTCGCTGGATCGATTCCGGCGTTGGCTGCTCCAAGGTGCCGGATATTAACGACATCGGCCTGATGGAAGACCGCGCAACCCTGCGTATCTCTTCCCAGCTGCTGACCAACTGGCTGTACCACGGTATCTGCACCGAAGAGCAGATCATGGAAACCATGAAGCGCATGGCAGCCGTGGTCGACAAGCAGAACGCCGGCGATGCCGGGTACCGCAACATGGCGCCGAACTTCGACGACAGCATTGCCTTCCAGGCGGCTGTGGACCTGGTTCTGAAAGGTCGCGAACAGCCGGCCGGCTATACTGAGCCGCTGCTGCACGCCTATCGTCAGAAGGCAAAAGCCAAGTACGGTCAGTAAGACCGGACACAAAAAACCCCGCCTCGGCGGGGTTTTTTAATGCCTGGCTAAAAGCTAGACGTCTGCATGCAGCACATCCGCCGCATACAAGGTGTTCTCCAGCAGCGTGGCAATGGTCATGGGCCCCACACCACCGGGAACCGGGGTAATGTAAGCGGCCCGCGCGGCTGCCGCCTCAAAGTCCACGTCGCCACACAGTTTTCCATCGGCCATCCGGTTAATGCCTACATCAATCACCGTGGCGCCGGGTTTCACCCATTCGCCCTTGATGATGCCGGGTTTGCCCACTGCGGCCACCAGGATGTCTGCCTCGCTGACAAACTTTTCCAGGTTGTCGGTAAAGCGGTGGCATACGGTGGTGGTGGCGCCTTTGAGCAGCAGTTCCATGCACATGGGGCGGCCGACGATGTTGGAAGCGCCCACAATCACCGCGTGCTGGCCTTTATAGGGTGTGCCAACGGAATCCAGCAGGGTAATCACGCCGGCCGGTGTGCAGGGGCGCAGGGCGGGCTTGCGCTGCATCAGGCGGCCGATGTTGTAGGGGTGAAAGCCGTCCACATCTTTATCCGGACGGATTTTTACCAGGATCGGGTCTGCGTCCAGGTGTGAGGGCAGGGGAAGCTGTACCAGGATGCCGTCTACCGTCGGGTTTTCGTTCAGCTCGTCTACCAGGGCTTCCAGAGCCTGCTGGGAGGTGTCTGCGGGCAGGTCGTAAGACAGTGAAAGGATACCGGCCTGTTCGCAAGCCTTGCGCTTGTTGCCTACATAAACCTGCGAGGCGGGATCGTTGCCGACCAGGACCACGGCCAGGCCTGGTACACGAAGCCCCTTCTGTTTGCGGGCTTCCACGCCGGCAGCAACCCGCTGCCGGACCTGTGCGGCAATGTCTTTTCCGTTAATCAGTTTGGCGCTCATGTTTCCGTCTTGTCGGTTGGGCATGAATAGTGGTGAAGTGAGGCCGCGCATTGTCTCATGCTTCGGCGTGAACGCCAATGTGGCTTCCCGGAGGGAACTTTTGCCGGGGCAGGCAGTCTTCTGAATCAACGTTATACGTAGGTTTTTTAAAAACCGTGTTGACGGATGCCTCAGGCGCCGGTAATATGCGCGCCAACTTTGCTGAGGCACTTGTTGTTCAGTTAACGGGGTATAGCGCAGTCTGGTAGCGCGCCTGCTTTGGGAGCAGGATGTCGGGAGTTCGAATCTCTCTACCCCGACCATTTTTCTGGATGTTCAGGTGGGCGAACGGTCAAGCGCCCGTAGCTCAGCTGGATAGAGCATCCGCCTTCTAAGCGGATGGTCGCAGGTTCGAGTCCTGCCGGGCGCGCCATACTGCTCGACGCAGGTTGGCACCGGACTCGCCGAACCAGCAAAGTTGAAGTAAGCAGATGCGTACCGTAAGGTACCTCCCTGATGTGGTGGACGTAGCTCAGTTGGTAGAGCTCAGGATTGTGACTCCTGCGGTCGAGGGTTCGAACCCCTTCGTCCACCCCACTTTTCCCCTTGTTTGTTTCCGCGGTTCTGACCTTCCTGTTACGGGATCAGTCCTGCGCCGGATACGCGAGAGTGGCGGAATTGGTAGACGCACTGGATTTAGGTTCCAGCGGGGCAACCCGTGAGAGTTCAAGTCTCTCCTCTCGCACCACCCTTTCTTTTTTCTGATTTGTCCCCATCTTTTGTCCAGTCCGGTTGTGGTACTGGTCTCAATCCGTTATTCCGGCGTGTCGGGTGATTCTCTCGGCAGGGTAAACCGTGATAAACTACCGGCTTTTAATTTTGCGTCCCTTTGGGGTGAACCGCTTCATTCGGGATTTTGTTTTAATTTTCATTCACATACAGAATCTGTAATTTGAGGATCTTCCATGCAAGTGTCTGTTGAAACGACCTCCAACATCGAGCGTCGCATGACGATTGGTGTGCCCGCCCAGGAAATCGACCAGGCGGTCCAGAAACGCCTGCAGGAAACTGCCCGTACTGTTCGCCTGAACGGTTTCCGCCCTGGCAAGGTGCCCATGAGCGTGGTCAAGCGTCGTTTCGGTGACAGCATCCGCCAGGAAATTGTTGGCGAGGTTATGCGCGACAACTACATCAAGGCACTGCAGGAGCAGGACGTTAACCCGGCCGGCTGGCCGCGGTTCGAGCCGAAGACCATGGAAGAGGGCAAAGACCTCGAGTTCGTGGCTATCTTTGAAGTGCTGCCGGAAATCGAACTGGGCGACCTGAGCAAGGTTGAAGTCGAGAAGCCGGTGTCTGAAGTGACTGACAAAGACATCGATACCATGATCGATAACCTGCGTCGTCAGCAGGCCACCATGAAGGAAGTTAAGCGCAAGTCCAAGAACAAGGACGTTGTGACCATCGACTTCAAAGGCTCCATCGACGGTGAAGAGTTCGAGGGCGGCTCCGCTGAAGGCCATCGCCTGACCCTGGGCTCCGGCCAGATGATTCCGGGCTTCGAGAAGGGCATTGTTGGCGGTAAGGCCGGCGAAGAGCTGGAAATCGACGTGGAATTCCCTGCGGATTACCACAACGAAGACCTGGCCGGTAAGCCTGCCAAGTTCGCTATCACCATTCACAAGGTTGAAGAGCCGCAGCTGCCTGAACTGAACGAAGAGTTCTTCCAGAAGTTCGGTATCGAAGCCGAAGACGAAGCGGCCTTCCGTGAGGAAGTGAAGAAGAACATGGAGCGCGAGCTCAAGCAGGCGGTTTCCAACAAGGTCAAGAACGACGTTGTTGAAGGCCTGCTGGCGACCACCGAGCTGGACATTCCGTCTGCCCTGGTAGACCAGGAAATCGACCGTCTGCGCCAGGACGCTGTTCAGCGTTTCGGTGGCCAGGTTGACTTCCAGCAGCTGCCGAAGGAAATCTTCGAAGACCAGGCCAAGCGCCGCGTGAAGACCGGCCTGCTGTTCCAGGAAGTGGTCAAGAAGAACGACCTGAAAGCCGAGGATGCCAAGGTTGAAGAGAAGATCCAGGAAATCGCTTCTACCTACGAGCAGCCGGACGAAGTTATCGCCCACTTCAGCAGCAACCCGGACCAGAAGGCCCAGGTTGAGTCATCTGTACTGGAAGATGCCGTGGTTGACCACGTCCTGGCCCAGGCCAAGGTGAGCGAGAAGAAAATGAAGTACGAAGAAGCGGTAGCCGCTGGTCAGCAGCAGCGCTGATCAGGCCCGGGCCTGGTGCCCGGTGCCGCTTTCTGGAAACAGCCGGCGTGTCCGGCTGTTTTCATCTGGGCTTACTGCTGGCAGAGTATAAGTATTCAGGGGTGTCCTGATCGCCGATTCAGGATATCCTCCGCAGGAGTCCATGCCCATTGTCCATAAGGAGTTCAGGCGCACATGACGCAGAAACCGTTTGATGGCCCTACAATGATAACCAGTGCCGGTCTGGTGCCGATGGTAATTGAACAGACGGCACGTGGAGAGCGTTCCTTCGACATTTATTCACGTCTGCTCAAGGAGCGGGTGATTTTCCTGGTTGGCCCGGTTGAAGATCACATGGCGAACCTTGTGGTTGCCCAGCTGCTGTTCCTGGAATCCGAAAACCCGGACAAAGATATCCACCTGTACATCAACAGCCCGGGTGGCTCCGTAACTGCGGGCATGTCGATCTACGACACCATGCAGTTCATCAAGCCGGACGTTTCTACCCTGTGTATTGGCCAGGCGGCCAGCATGGGTGCTTTCCTGCTTGCCGGTGGTGCCAAGGGCAAGCGTGCCTGCCTGCCTAATTCCCGCGTGATGATCCACCAGCCGCTGGGCGGATATCAGGGTCAGGCAACGGATATCGAGATCCACACCCGCGAGATTCTGAAGATTCGCCATACCCTGAACTCCATTCTGGCCCACCATACCGGCCAGGACCTGGAGACCATCGCCCGTGATACCGACCGTGATAATTTCATGGACCCGGTCCAGGCGAAGGAGTACGGGTTGATCGATACAGTACTTGATAAGCGCGTATCGAATAACTAATACTGAAAGTCATCGCATCATCCCTGGTCGGCGTACTGTTTGATTGCGCCGACCAACGAAGAACAGAGGTATTTCAATGGCAGATGAAAGAAACGGCAGAGGCGACGATAACGGCAAGTTGCTGTACTGCTCGTTTTGTGGAAAGAGCCAGCATGAAGTCCGTAAGCTCATTGCAGGGCCCTCGGTGTTCATCTGCGACGAGTGTGTAGACCTGTGTAACGATATTATTCGGGAAGAAATCCAGGAAAATTCCCAGGAAGAGGCCAGCGACCGACTGCCCACTCCTGCGGAAATCCGGGAGACCCTGAACGAATATGTGATCGGCCAGGATCGCGCCAAGGTGGTTCTGTCTGTAGCGGTGTACAACCACTACAAGCGTCTGCGTTATGGTGAAGGCAAGAGCGACGTTGAGCTGGGCAAGAGTAACATCCTGCTGATCGGGCCGACCGGTAGCGGTAAGACCTTGCTGGCCGAAACCCTGGCCCGCATGCTGAATGTGCCGTTTACCATTGCCGATGCCACCACGCTGACCGAAGCCGGTTATGTGGGTGAGGATGTTGAAAACATCATCCAGAAGCTGCTGCAGAAGTGCGACTACGATGTCGACAAGGCCCAGCGCGGCATTGTGTACATCGATGAAATCGACAAGATTTCCCGCAAGTCTGACAACCCCTCCATTACCCGGGACGTTTCCGGTGAGGGTGTTCAGCAGGCACTGCTCAAGCTGATCGAAGGCACGGTAGCATCGGTTCCGCCCCAGGGTGGCCGCAAGCATCCGCAGCAGGAGTTCCTGCAGGTTGATACCACCAACATGCTGTTTATCTGTGGTGGTGCCTTCGCTGGCCTGGAAAAGGTGATCCAGGAACGGTCCGAGCGCAGCTCCATCGGTTTCTCCGCTACGGTGAAGAGCCCGGACGACAGCAAGAACACCGGCGACATCATCCGTGATGTGGAAACCGAGGACCTTGTGAAGTTCGGCCTGATTCCCGAGTTCGTCGGTCGTTTGCCGGTTGTGGCAACCCTGACCGAGCTGGACGAAGAGGCCCTGGTGCAGATCCTGACCGAGCCCAAGAACGCACTGACCAAGCAGTACCAGAAGCTGTTCGATATGGAAGGTGTGGAGCTGGATTTCCGGGAAGACGCCCTGCGCGCGGTGGCCAGAAAGGCCATGGAACGCAAGACCGGTGCCCGGGGCCTGCGCTCCATCATGGAAGCCACTCTGCTGGATACCATGTACCAGATTCCATCCGAGCACGATGTGTCCAAGGTGGTGATTGATGAAAGCGTGATCAAGGGCGATTCCGAGCCCTTCAAGATCTACGCCAGCAGCGATCACGCCAAGGCAGTACCGGAAGACTGATTTCCGGACCGTCATGGTGCATCAGAAAAAGGGGCGGCAACGCCCCTTTTTCATTGGCCTGCTTTCACAAAACCGCATCATCCCGCCCGTGCTTTCCTTTCGTAAAAAGATTGCAATTTTTGTCTGCGCCCCAATGATGGGTGATATGCTGAAAGAAACGCTGTCAGAGGATTCCCTATGACCCGTATACCTGAAGAAACCGTGCAAGAATATCCGCTGCTCCCGCTGCGGGATGTGGTGGTATTTCCGCACATGGTGGTGCCACTGTTTGTGGGCCGAGAAAAATCCATCCAGGCCCTGGAAGCCGCGATGGAGGGCAGCAAGGAAATCCTTCTGGTCGCCCAGAAAGACGCTTCTACCGACGAGCCGGGCCCGAAAGATGTGTTCGACATGGGCACGCTGGCTACTGTGCTGCAGATGCTCCGGTTACCGGACGGCACCGTTAAAGTGCTGGTTGAAGGTAATGCCCGGGCCAGCATTACCGGCATTGAAGAAGCCGACTTCCTGACCGGCCAGGCTGTTCTGATGGATGAGGAGTCTTTGCCCGAGCGCGAAGAAGACGTTCTCACCAAGACCCTGATGGGCGAATTCGAGAAGTTCGTAAAGCTGTCCAAGAAAGTGCCTTCGGAAGTGTCCAATGCACTCACCGGCATCAATGAGCTGGAGCGCCTGGTAGACACCATGGCCGCGCACCTGGATATGCGCATTCCGGAGAAGCAGGAACTGCTGGAAGCCCTGGATGTACGCAAGCGGGTAGACCTGCTGCTGGGCAAGCTGGACGGCGAGATCGACCTGATCGAGGTTGAAAAACGCATCCGTGGCCGCGTGAAGAAGCAGATGGAGCGCAGCCAGCGGGAGTATTACCTGAACGAACAGATGAAGGCCATCCAGAAAGAGATGGGCAATCTGGGTGAGGGTAACAACGATTTTGAAGAGCTGGAGCAGAAGCTCGAGCAGGCCGGCCTGCCGGAAGAAGCCCGCAAGAAGACCGAAGCGGAGCTGAACAAGCTGAAGATGATGTCTCCCATGTCTGCCGAAGCCACGGTAGTGCGGGGCTACATCGACTGGATGCTGGCAGTGCCGTGGAAAAAGCGCAGCCGCGTTCGCCACGACCTGGAAAAAGCGCGCGAGATTCTCGACCGGGACCACTACGGCCTGGATGAAGTCAAAAAGCGCATCCTTGAGTACCTGGCGGTGCAAAGCCGGGTGAAGAAGGTCAAAGGGCCGGTATTGTGCCTGGTAGGGCCTCCCGGTGTGGGCAAGACCTCGCTGGGGCAGTCCATCGCCAAGGCTACCAACCGGAAATACACCCGCATGGCCCTGGGTGGCGTGCGTGACGAAGCGGAAATCCGTGGTCATCGCAAAACTTACATCGGCGCTTTGCCGGGCAAGCTGTTGCAGAAGCTGGCCAAGGTAGAGGTGAAGAACCCGCTGTTCCTGTTCGATGAAATCGACAAGATGGGTATGGACCATCGGGGTGACCCGGCGTCGGCCCTGCTTGAGGTCCTGGACCCGGAACAGAACCACACCTTCAACGACCATTATCTGGAAGTGGATTACGACCTTTCCGATGTGATGTTCGTGTGTACCTCCAACTCCATGGATATTCCGCCGGCGTTGCTGGACCGTATGGAGATCATCCGGATTCCGGGTTACACCGAAGACGAGAAGGTCAACATTGCCCTGCGTTACCTGCTGCCCAAGCAGATCAAGGCTAATGGCCTGCGTAAGGACGAGCTCAAGCTGCCGGAAGAGACCCTGCGCGACCTGATCCGCTACTACACCCGGGAAGCCGGTGTGCGTGGCCTGGAGCGGGAGATTGCCAAGATCTGCCGTAAGGTAGTGCGTGAGCACGTAGAGAGCAGTGATAACGCTTCTATTACCCTGACGCCGGACATGCTGGAAGATTATTCCGGCGTGAAGAAGTTCAAGTACGGCCTGGCCGAGGAAAGCAACCAGGTTGGCCAGGTGACGGGCCTGGCCTGGACCCAGGTGGGCGGCGAACTGCTGACCATCGAATGCGCCCTGACCCCGGGTAAGGGTCGCGTGGTGAAAACCGGTTCTCTGGGTGATGTGATGCAGGAGTCTATCCAGACTGCGCTCACCGTGGTTCGCAGCCGTGCAGCAGGGCTCGGAATCGCTGATGATTTCCATGAAAAGCACGATCTGCACATCCACGTTCCGGAAGGTGCGACCCCGAAAGACGGCCCGAGCGCCGGTATCGGCATGTGCACCGCGCTGGTTTCTGCACTGACCCGAATTCCTGTGCGGGCCGATGTGGCCATGACCGGAGAGATCACATTGCGGGGCAGGGTACTGCCGATCGGCGGGCTGAAGGAAAAGTTGCTGGCAGCCCACCGTGGTGGCATCAAGACCGTTCTGATCCCTGATGAAAATGTCCGTGATCTCAAGGAGATACCGGATAATATCAAGGAGTCGCTGGAGATCCGTCCGGTTAAGTGGATTGACGAGGTGCTGGACATTGCCCTGGAATACGCACCGGATCCGTCTGCCGAAAATGCCCCTGGCAAAGCGGCGTCTTCGAAAGCAAAAGAAGATGCCAGTGATGTTACCGAGCGCATAAATACTCATTAATGACGGGATGAGTTGTTGACACGTCGGAGAGCCCATTGGTATAACTGTTTCGCCGTGAAGCAGCCAATACCAAGGGCTCCCGCGCAGCATGTGCCTATTCCGATCACCGGTGAAACACCGCAAGGAATAAAAAAACAGAAGAATGGAATTCTCCGACTGCTTATGCGATAGTCGGAAAAGTCCGCTAAAAAATCCGACCTATAACATCTTCAACCTGAAATCGAAGGGGTTTAGTGTGAACAAGTCCGAACTGATCGACGCAATTGCAGAATCCGCAGATATTTCCAAAGCAGCAGCTGGCCGTGCGCTGGATGCAATGACCAGCTCCATCACCGGTGCTCTGAAGAAAGGCGACCAGGTTACCCTGATCGGTTTCGGTACCTTCTCTGTGAAAGAGCGTGCAGCCCGTACCGGCCGCAACCCGCAGACCGGCGCTGAAATCAAGATCGCGGCCTCTAAAGTACCTGGCTTCAAAGCAGGTAAGGCCCTGAAAGACGCCGTTAAGTAACGGTTCTTTCTTTGGCGGCTTTCGCACGCGGGAGCTGCCGCAGGAACTCGAGGCGCATTCCGTAAAGGGTGCGCCTTTTTGCGTTAAGAAGGGGCTGCCAGAACAGCTTCTCGCCAACAAAACATCCGCACGACCTTGAACAGGGATTCAGGAATAACATGCTTCAAGATATTCGGGATAATGCCCAGGGCACCATCGCAAAGGTTATTATCGGCCTTTTGATCATTTCCTTGTCGATCTGGGGGATGGACGCGATCATTGGCGGCTTCACCGGTGAACCGGAAGTGGCCACCGTTAACGGCAACGACATTACCGAACGGGAGTTCCTGCGCACCGTTCAGCTGGAAACCCAGCAACGCCTCATGCAGATGGAAAACCCGGATCCGTCACTGGTGGATGAAGACCAGGTTCGCCGGGATGTTCTGGAGGCTTTGATCCAGGAAGCCGTGCTCACCCAGGACGCTGCCAACCAGGGCCTCGAACTTTCCGATGCCGACATCGATTCCCTGATTACCCAGATGCCCCAGTTCCAGGTGGATGGCCAGTTCAACCGCGACCGCTTTGTGGCCACTGTGCGTAACCTGGGTATGGGTGTTGCCGAATTCCGTGAAAGCCTGCGCAAGAACTACGTGGTTAACCAGATCCGTGCGGCGATTGCCCAGACTGGCCTTGCGGTTCCCGCCCAGGCGGAACAACTGCTGGCTATCCAGAACCAGACCCGGGACTTCCGCGTACTGACGATTGATGCCGATACGGTAGCCGACCAGGTGTCGGTATCGGATGCAGACATCGAGGCATACTACGAAGACAACAAAGACCAGTTCCGTAAACCGGAACAGGTTTCCGCCGCCTACATCACCCTGTCGCTGGATGCCCTGGCAAGTGCTATCGAAATCTCCGACGAGGAAGTGCGTGGCTACTATGATGAGCGGGCCGAAGACTTTGCCCGTGAAGAGCGTCGTGCCGCCCATATCCTGATTGAAGCGGGTGCCGAGGCAGAGCAAATCATGGCAACCATCCAGCAGCGTCTGGAAGAGGGTGAATCCTTTGCTGCGCTGGCGGAAGAGTTTTCGGTTGATACCGTTTCCGCCCGTGAGGGTGGCGACCTGGGCTTTGCCGGTCGTGGTGTTTATGACGAAGCTTTCGAGCAAGCGCTGTTTGCACTGGAAGAAGGTGAAACCTCCGGCCCGGTGGAAACCAGCTTTGGTGTGCACCTGATTCGCCTTGAAGAATTGCGCCGTGCCGATGTGCCGGCATTTGCAGAGCTGGAAGCCGAACTGCGTGACGAGCTGGCCCGTGCCCGGGCAACCGAGCGTTTCGCTGAAGTGCGGTCCCAGCTTGCTGATGCTGCCTATGCCGCGGATGACCTGGCGGGCCCGGCCTCCGAACTGGGGCTGGAAGTTCAGGAAGTCTCTGGTGTAACCCGCGACGGCGGCCCGGGGCCGTTTGACCACGCCGGACTGGTTCGCCAGCTGTTCTCTGACGACGTGCTGACTGGCGGCTATAACACCGAACTGATCGATGTTGAAAATAATCGTGCGGTGGTGGCCCGGGTTCGCGAGTATCAGGAGCCGCGCCAGCTGGAGTTGGCGGATGTTGAAGGCCAGGTTCGTGACCTGCTGACCAGCCGTGCAACCCGCAAGGCCCTGGATGACCGTGCGGCCGAGCTGGTGGCTGCGGTAGAAGCCGGTGAGCAGCCGATGGCTGACCAGTGGCAGGGTTTTGAAGGCGAGGGCCGTAACGTGGCAGGACTGGATCCGTTCATTGCCCAGGCTGTGTTCTCCCTGCCGCATCCTGAAGGCGAGCAGCCGGTTGTCGGCAAGGCGCTGGGTGGTAGCGAGGCTGCGGTGATCGTGCTGAGCGCGGTTAACCCGGGTGAGGTTCAGGATGATAATCCTGAGTACCGCCAGCTGCAGCAGTTCCTGGCACAGCTTGAGGGACAGCGTGAGTACCAGGCCTATCAGCAGTACCTGAGAAACACCGCAGAAGTCGAGCGGAATTAAGGTCAGGCTTCAGACTTTAAAGGGTGCCCTCGGGCACCCTTTTTCGTATCCGGGGATCAGTTCTGGGGGAAGCGGGTAGCCTTCAGGCTTTCCTTGATCTTTTTCAGGTGATCCAAGAAATCCGGGCCGCGCTTGAGGGTGACTCCGGTGGCCAGGATATCGATGACCGTCAGGTGAATGATCCGGGAAGACATGGGCATGTAGACCTCGGTATCTTCCGGCGCAGTGACACCCACAACTGCCGTGCAGGCTTCCGCCAGTGGTGATTCCGGGTTGGTAATGCCGATAACCGTGGCACCATTGGCCCGGGCCAGGTGCGCAATCTCCACGGTTTCCCGGGTACGGCCGGTGAAGGAGATCAGCACGATGGCGTCGCCAACCCCGGAACCGGCGGCCACCATGCGTTGCATCAGGGCGTCGTCGTAAGAGGTTACCGGGATGTTGAAGCGGAAAAACTTGTGTTGGGCATCCAGGGCGACCGAGGCCGAACCGCCCATGCCGAAAAAGGCAATCTGCTTGGCCTGGATCAGGTAATCCACCACTGTGGCAATGGCCTGTGGGTCCAGCGCCTGCCTTGCCTTGTCCAGGTTGGCGATGGTGCTGAGCATGATTTTTTCGCCATACTCCGCCGGGCTGTCATCCGGCTCTATATCCTGGCCCACGTAGGGGGTGCCGGTGGCAATGCTCTGGGCCAGCCGGATTTTGAAGTCCGGAAAGCCGGTTGCGGAGAATCCGCGGCAGAACCGGTTGACCGTTGGCTCGCTCACATCCGCTGCGCGGGCAAGGGCAGCGATGGAGTAACGGGTTGCCGCACTCGGGTCTTTGAGAATGGCCTCGGCAACCTTGCGCTCGGATTTATTCAGCGATTCCAGGCGATTCTGGATCTGCTCAAGCAGGTTGTCGTCTCTGCGTCCCGGGTTGTCCGCCATGCAGCTATACTCCCTTCTGTTCTGGTGGTAAGACGTCATTATACCTGCTGCGGGCAAACAAAAGGGTAGTAAATATGTCATATATCGGAAGTGCCCTTGGCTTGGCCCCGGGACAGTGCCATTATTTGGCTAAAGTTACGAAAAATCCGGCCTTGCGGTACGCCGGGCGAAGGAGACGCTGATGGTGGATCAACCTGTGTGTGCCTGCGATCTGATGCTGTTCGGAGCCTCGGGAGACCTTGCCCAGCGCAAACTGTTCCCGGCGCTGTATCAGCTTGACCGGGCCGGATTGCTGGCGTCGGACAGCCGGGTGCTGGCCATTGCCCGGCGCGACACAGACACCGAAGCCCTGCGCAAAGCGCTGTTGGCCAGGCTGGAAGAGCAGATTCCGGAGCCGGAGTTCGACGCCACCGTAGCGCAGGGATTCGTCAGCCGTGTGGAATACCTGGAGCTGGATTTCACCGATACCGATGGTTTCCTGGTGCTCAACGACTGGCGCCATCCCGGTAACCAGTTAATTGTCTATATGGCCACGCCGCCATCCATGTATGGCGTGATTGCCCGGAATCTGAGGGCCGGTGGTTGCTGTACCGAACGTACCCGCGTGGTGGTGGAGAAACCCATCGGCCACGACCTGGAATCTTCGAAAGTGATCAATGACGAGCTGGCTGAAGTGTATCGGGAAAGCCAGCTGTTCCGGATTGATCATTACCTGGGCAAGGAAACGGTCCAGAACCTGATTGCCTTGCGGTTTGCCAACAACCTGTTCGCTTCCCAGTGGGACCAGAACCATATCTCCCACGTGGAGATCACGGTGGCAGAAAGCATGGGCATTGAAGGCCGCTGGGGTTATTTCGACCAGGCCGGCCAGATCCGGGATATGATCCAGAACCACCTGCTGCAGCTGCTGTGCCTGATTGCCATGGACCCGCCATCGGACCTGTCTGCCGACAGTATCCGGGACGAAAAGGTAAAAGTGCTGAAGGCGCTGAAACGGATTACCCCGGATATGATGTCGGAATACGTGGTGCGCGGGCAGTACACCTCCGGCACCAGTGAAGGCAAGCCGGTGCCCGGTTACCTGGACGAAGAAGGCGCCAACAAGGCCAGCGAAACCGAGACCTTTGTTGCACTGAAGGCCGAGATTGATAACTGGCGCTGGTCTGGCGTGCCCTTCTATATTCGTACCGGCAAGCGGCTTCCGGAGAAAATGTCGCAGATCATCATCCACTTCAAACCGGCACCCCATTACATCTTCGATCCGGACCAGAAGCACCTGGCCAACAACAAACTGATTATCCGGCTGCAGCCCGATGAGGGCATGGCACTGAAGATCCTCACCAAGGACCAGGGGCTGGATAAGGGCATGCGGTTGCGCCAGGGGCCACTGGAGCTGACGTTCTCCGAAACCTTTGATACCGATCGGATTCCGGATGCCTACGAGCGGTTGCTGTGGGAAATCATGCGGGGCAACCAGTACCTGTTTGTCCGCCGCGATGAGGTAGAGCACGCCTGGCGCTGGGTCGACCAGATCATCCGTAACTGGCACGACAGCGGCGAACCGCCGAAGCGCTACGCCGCAGGCACCTGGGGGCCGGTGGCATCGATTGCCATGATCACCCGGGATGGCAGGAGCTGGTATGAAGACGTGTGACCTGCCGTTACCCGAAGGGGTGCAGGCATTTTTCAGTGAGACCACGCAGGAATGTGCGGGCCAGCTGGCGTTACACGTAGCGGAAAGCCTGCGTGGCCGGCTCCGCCGGGGCGGTCGGGCTTCGCTGGTGGTGTCCGGTGGCTCTACGCCGGTACCCTTCTTTCAAACGCTGGCGCAGCAGGAGCTGGCCTGGGCCCGGGTCACGATGCTGCTGGCCGACGAGCGCTGGGTGCCGGAAGGGGACCCCGCCAGTAATACGACCCTGGTGCGGCAGAACCTGCTGCAGGGCAGGGCAAAGGAGGCACGCTTTCTCAGCCTGCGGCAGCCGCTGTGCAGCGCCGAGCAAGCCTTGCCTGCTATCGAGCAGCTGCTGGCCGAGTTGAAGTTGCCGCTGGATGTGGTGGTTCTGGGCATGGGCAACGATGGCCATACGGCGTCGCTGTTCCCGGATGCCCCCCAGCTGCCGGAGGCAATGTCCATGCAGGCACCCGGGCGGGTGTGCGTGATGACACCGCCGTCCCAGGCCCATACCCGGGTAACCCTGACCCGGCCGGTGCTGGCGGGCGCCCGGTTCCTGGCGTTGCATCTCAGGGGTGAGGACAAGCTGGAAACCCTGGAGCGGGCCCTGAAGGCCCCGGATGACTGGCGGGAAATGCCAATCCGTGCTTTTCTGAAACCAGGCTTGCGAATTTACTGGAGCCCGTAACGGGCTGTTGTCCGGTTAGCGCCGGGGGAGACTTGAATGCCATTGCTGTCTGTGGAGCACCAGGAAAAGATCGAGTTTGTGATGGCGCAGTCGCCATTGATACCCGTGATCACCATCCGTCATCCGGACGATGCCATCCCGCTGTGCCGGGCGTTGTTTGACGGCGGTATTCGCGCGCTGGAGATCACCTTGCGCACAGAGCATGGCCTGGATGCCATCCGGCGGGTTCGGGAAGCGCTTCCGGACGCGATTGTGGGGGCGGGTACGGTGATCAGCATCGATCAGTACCGGGACGTCGAGCGAGCCGGGGCCGAGTTTGTTATTACCCCTGGTGTAACCGATGCCATCCTGGATTTCGGTGTGACCTCGGAATCCCCCCTGCTGCCGGGCATCGCCACCGCATCAGAACTGATGATGGGGTACAGCCACGGCTACCGGCACTTCAAGTTGTTTCCCGCGGAAGTATCCGGGGGTGAAAGGGCGCTGAAGGCGTTTGCCGGCCCCTTCCCGGATGTCTGCTTTTGCCCGACCGGCGGGGTTCGCCAGCAGACAGCCGCAGCCTACCTCGCGCTGGATAATGTCTCTGCGGTGGGCGGTACCTGGCTGACGCCGGATGAAGCCGTGGCCAGTAAGGACTGGCAGACCATTACCGGCATCGCCCGGGCCAGCCTGGCGGCCATTGGCCACCGGGGCTAGCCGGCACCGGTTACTGGATGTCGGACCCTACACGAACGATTTTCATGGAGTTGGTGCCACCCTGGGCGTTCACATAGTCGCCCTTGGTGATCACCACCAGGTCGTTATCCTGCACAACACCCCGGCGCTTCAGTTCGTCCACGGCCAGTGCATTGACCTTTTCATTGGCGTGGTTGGCGGAATCGAACGGAACCGTCTGCACGCCCCGGAACAGAGCCACCCGGTGCTGGGTGGAGTGGTGCCGTGAGAAGGCAAAGATCGGCAGGCTGGATTTGATCCGTGACATCAGGCGCGGAGTGGAACCGGTTTCTGTCAGGCAGATAATGGCAGACACACCCTGCAGGTGGTTGGCGGCGTACATGGCAGACAGGGCAATCGCCTCGTCTACCTTTTCCATGCTTTCGTGGATCCGGTGCTGGGACTGGTGCATGGACGGGTGCCGTTCCGCACCGGTGCAGATGCGCACCATGGCTTCCACGGCTTCTTTCGGGTAATCGCCTACGGCAGTCTCGGCGGACAGCATCACGGCATCTGTGTAATCCATCACCGCGTTGGCAACGTCAGACACTTCCGCCCGGGTGGGCATGGGGTTGGTGATCATCGACTCCATCATCTGGGTGGCGGTGATCACGGCCCGGTTCAGTACCCGGGCCCGTTTGATGATGTGTTTCTGAACCGCCACCAGTTCGGCATCGCCGATCTCCACGGCCAGGTCGCCCCGGGCGACCATTACGGCGTCTGACGCTTCGATAACGGCATCCAGTGCGTCGGTATCGTGGGCCAGTTCGGCCCGTTCAATCTTCGCCACCAGGCCCGCATCGGAGCCGGCTTCTTTCAGCAGCTGACGGGCCACGTGCATGTCGTCGGCTGTACGGACAAACGAGACGGCCACGTAGTCGGCGTCCAGCCGGGCTGCGGTGACGATGTCCTGCTTGTCTTTTTCGGTGAGGGCGTCCGCTGAGAGGCCGCCACCGCGCTTGTTCAGGCCCTTGTTGTTGGACAGCGGGCCGCCGATCAGCACAGTGGAGGTAATGCTGTGGTCGTCGACCGCAGTCACTTCCATTTCAATCCGGCCGTCATCCAGCACCAGGATATCGCCCGGGCTGACGTCGTTGATCAGTTGTTCGTAATCAATGCCAACTTGCTCCGATGTGCCAGCCTCTTTGTCCATGGTGGCGTCGAGCACGAAGGTCTGGCCCCGTTCCAGGGTGACCTTGTTGTCGGTGAAGCGGGCGATGCGCAGTTTCGGGCCTTGCAGGTCGGCCAGGATGGCCACAAAGCGACCCTGGGCGGCGGCCGCTGCACGAACCCGGCGGGCCCGTTCCATATGCTCTTCGGCGCTGCCGTGGGAAAAGTTGAGGCGGGTAACATCAACGCCGGCGGCGATGATACCTGCCAGCGATTCCTCACTGTCGGTGGCGGGGCCGAGGGTGGCGACAATCTTGGTGCGCCTGAGCATAGTGCGTGTCCTTGTCTGTAAAATTTGAGTGTTCAATTGAACCTGAAAGCCTCCGGTAAAGAAAGTACACTTAGGTCTGGAATAACCACGATACAGGGAGAAAGCCCATGCACTCCACGGTTCAGAAGGTGACCAACCGCATCATCGAACGCAGCAGGGCTTCCCGCGCGGATTATCTCGAGAGGATGGCCGGGCTGGCGGCAAAGGACCCCCATCGTGGCACCTTGTCTTGCGGTAACCTGGCCCATGGCTTTGCGGCTTGCAGCCAGGGCGATAAAGATACCCTGAAGTTTCTGAACCGCGCCAATGTGGCCATGGTTTCCGCCTACAACGACATGTTGTCTGCCCATAAGCCTTATCAGCGCTTTCCTGACCTTATCCGCGAAGCGGCCCATGGTATGGGCTCGGTAGCCCAGTTTGCCGGCGGCACTCCCGCCATGTGTGACGGGGTCACCCAGGGCCAGCCGGGAATGGAGCTGAGCCTGTTCTCCCGGGACACCATTGCCATGAGTACGGCAGTGGCGCTGAGCCACAACATGTTCGACGCGGTTATGCTACTGGGTATATGTGACAAGATTGTGCCAGGGTTGCTGATTGGTGCCCTGAGTTTCGGCCACCTGCCGGCCATTCTGGTGCCATCCGGCCCCATGCCGTCCGGGCTGCCGAACAAGGAAAAGCAGCGGATTCGCCAGCTCTATGCCGAGGGTAAGATCGGCCGGGATGAATTGCTGGAAGCCGAAAGCCAGTCTTACCACAGCCCGGGCACCTGTACCTTTTACGGCACCGCCAACAGTAACCAGTTACTGGTAGAGGTAATGGGCCTGCACCTGCCCGGTGCGGCTTTCGTAAACCCCGATACGCCCCTGCGGGATGCCCTGACCCGTGCAGCGACCGAGCAGGTCATCAAGTTGTCCCGGCCCCACGGCGGCGAGTTGGGGCTCGGCCACATGGTGGACGAGAAAGCCATTGTGAATGCCCTGGTAGCCTTGCTGGTGACCGGTGGCTCCACCAACCACACCATCCACTGGATCGCCATTGCCCGGGCGGCCGGGATCCTGGTTGACTGGAACGACTACGCCGAGTTGTCGTCGGTGGTGCCCTCCATGACCCGCATTTACCCGAACGGCCAGGAAGACATCAACGCCTTTCACGAAGCCGGTGGCACGCCGTTCCTGATTCGGGAATTACTGGCACAAGGCTACCTGCATAACGACGTCAACACAGTGATCGGTAAGGGGCTGGACGCCTACGCCCGGATGCCGGAGCTGGAAGGGGAAAGCCTTCGCTGGCAGCCGGCGGTTACCAAGAGCCAGCGCCCGGATGTGCTGAGCAGCGCCGCAGAGCCCTTCGCCCCGGATGGCGGATTGAGGGTGCTGGATGGCAATCTCGGGCGCGGAGTGATCAAGGTGTCGGCGGTGGCGCCGGAACACCATAGGGTTGAGGCGCCGGCGGTGGTGTTCAACGACCAGAACGAACTGAAAGCCGCCTTTGAAGCTGGCGACCTGGACCGGGATTGCGTGGTGGTGGTGCGCTTTCAGGGGCCGAAAGCCAACGGCATGCCGGAGTTGCACAAGCTGACCCCGTATCTGGGCGTGCTGCAGGACCGCGGCTATCGGGTGGCGCTGGTGACCGATGGCCGGATGTCCGGTGCCTCCGGCAAGGTGCCGGCGGCTATCCATGTATACCCGGAAGCACTGGCGGGCGGCCCGCTGGCCAGGATTTGTGACGGCGACATTATTTGCGTGGATGCCGTTAGTGGCTTGCTGTCGGTGCAGCTCGGCGAGGCGGAACTGGCTGACCGCAGCCCGGCCAGTGCAGACCTGGCAGCGAACCATACCGGCTATGGCCGTGAACTGTTCGGCTGGATGCGCCAGGGTGTCTCGAATCCGGAGCAGGGTGCCAGTGTGTTCTGGAGCGCCGGCTGATGACGGAAGCTGTTCCGCACGCCATGGCGCTGGTGGGTGATGTTGGCGGCACCCATGCCCGGTTTGCGCTGGTGGTGCCGGGATCGGTGCAGTTGCAGTCGCTGAAGGTTTTCCGCTGTGCTGATTTTTCGGGGCCCGGGCAGGCCGTTGCGGCGTACCTGAAGCATGTAGGACCGGTGACTGTCCGCGAAGTCTGTGTGGCCGTTGCCGCCCCGGTTACCGGTGACGTTGTTACCCTGACCAACAACCGCTGGCAGTTCGATACCGGGCACCTGGCGCAACGCTTCGGCCTGGACCGGTTCCGGCTGGTGAATGATTACACCGCCATGGCGCTGGGCGTAATGCACGTGCCGGCCAGCCAACGGGTGCCGGTGGGCGGGGGTGGCGCAGACCCGTCGCGCCCGGTACTGGTTCTTGGCCCGGGCACCGGCCTGGGCATGTCGGCACTGGTGCCGGCGGCGGATGGCTGGATACCGCTGGCAACCGAAGGGGGCCATGTGGACTTTGCGCCGCTGGATGACCTTGAGTGCGAGATTGCCCGCCGTCTTCGCGCGGCCTATGGCCGGGTTTCTGTGGAACGACTGCTGTGTGGTGCGGGTATCATGAACCTGTATCGAACGCTGGCGGAGATTACCGGCAGTAAGCCGGTACACGATGCCCCGGAGCAGGTTTCCGCAGCGGCCATGGCAGGTAATGACGAGCTGGCAGCCCGGGCGCTCAGCCTGTTCTGTGACATTCTGGGCCGGGTAGCCGGCAACAGCGTTCTGACCCTGGGCAGTTACGGCGGTGTCTATCTTTGTGGCGGCATTGTGCCGGCGATTCTCGACTTTTTCATGGCCAGCGGCTTTCGCGCCGCCTTCGAAAACAAGGGCCGTATGCGGCCATTATTGGAGGCCACGCCGGTTCAGGTGGTGCTGGATGGCAACACCGGGCTGTACGGCGCTGCAGCTGCCCTGACTAATGCCGGGAGGTGACCATGACTCAGACGGCTAATCATCTGGATAGCCTGGACTTTGACCAGCTGGTGCAGCAGGTAAGGGCCTGTACCTTGTGTAAAGATGTCTTGCCGGAAGGGCCGAGGCCGGTTGTCCAGCTGTCCCGGTCGTCCCGAATCCTGGTGGTCGGCCAGGCGCCCGGCCGCAAGGTTCACGAAACCGGAATTCCGTTCAACGATCCCAGCGGTGACCGGCTTCGGCAATGGATGGGCGTGGACAGGGAGCAATTCTACAACGAGGAACAGGTGGCTATTCTGCCCATGGGGTTCTGCTTTCCCGGCACCGGAAAATCCGGCGACCTGCCGCCCCGGCCGGAATGCGCCGAAACCTGGCGCGAGGCCTTGCTGGCTCGGCTGGACAAGGTTGAGCTGACCCTGGTGATCGGCCAGTATGCCCAGGCCTGGCACCTGCCGGACAGCCGCAAATCGGTAACAGATAATGTTAAAGCCTGGCGGGAATACTGGCCGGGGCTATTGCCCATGCCACACCCGAGCCCGCGCAATATCCGCTGGCTGAAAAGCAATCCCTGGTTCGAGCAGGAGGTGATTCCCCGGCTTCAGGCCCGGATCGGGGAATTACTCTGACCCGGCGGCGGTGAACAGGCTCTGGTGCCGGGTTGCCGCCCGATGGATGTAGCTGTCCAGCTGCTCCCGTTGCTGCTCCGTGATATAGAGCCCCTGCTTGGTACGCCGCCAGAGCACATCTTCCGCGCTCAGTGCCCACTCGTGGGCAATCAGGTAGTCCACTTCACGCTGGTACAGGGTGGCGGTGTAGGCGTGGCCAAGATCCTCTGTGCCGGTACAGCCTTTGAGGATGTGGTGGCTGTCGGTGCCATAGCTGCGCACAAACCGGCGGATAATGGCGCGGTCCAGCCAGGGGTAGTGCAGTTGCAGCTCTTCTGCGAGCTGTTGCTGGCTGGCAAAGTCGGCCCCCGGTAACAGGGCGTTCCGGGTCCAGGATTTGCCCGCTCCGGGGAAGTAATCGCATACGGCATCGGTGACCGCCTCGGCCAGCTTCCGGAAGGTGGTGATCTTGCCTCCGAACACGGAAATCAACGGCGCCTGGTGATCCTGGTCGTCGACCTCGTAGGAGTAATCGCGGGAAGCGCTCTGGGCATTGCCGCCTTCATCGTCCATCAGCGGCCGGACCCCGGAGTAGCTCCATACCACATCGCCGGGTGTCAGTTGCCGGCGGAAATACTGGTTCACCACGTCCAGCAGGTAGCGGGTTTCGTCCTCGGAAATTCGTGCTTCAGACGGGTTGCCCTCGTAGTCCACATCGGTGGTGCCGATCAGGGAGAACTCATCTTCATAGGGGATGACGAACACAATGCGCTCGTCGGCATTCTGGAGAATGTAGGCTTCGGTATCCTGGTTAAGGCGGGGCACCACAATGTGGCTGCCTTTGACCATGCGGATCTGTTTGGGCGCAACCATGCCCAGGCTTTCACCGAACAGACGGCTGACCCAGGGCCCGGTGGCATTCACCACCACCCTGGCGCTGAGGGTTCGTGTGTGCCCGGTGAGGGTATCTTCCAGTACCGCCTGCCAGCCAGAGCCCTTGCGTTCGGCTCGGATACACCGGGTGCGGGGCAGGATACTGGCGCCTTCTTGCTGGGCCTTGCGAGCTGAGAGTACCACCAGCCTTGCGTCGTCTACCCAGCCATCGGAGTATTCAAAGCCCCGGGTGATTTCCGGTTTCAGGGGGGATTCTTTGCCGAAGTTGATGGCCCGGGAGCCGGCCAGCAATTCACGCTTGGCGAGGTGGTCGTACAGAAACAGGCCCGTGCGGATCATCCAGGCCGGTCTCAGGTGAGGCTGGTGGGGTAAGCGAAAACGCATCGGCCACATGATGTGGGGAGCATTGCCCAGCAGGGCCTCCCGTTCCGCCAGTGCTTCACGCACCAGCCTGAACTCGTAATGCTCCAGATAACGCAGGCCGCCGTGGATCAGTTTGCTGCTGCTGGACGACGTCGCCGAGGCCAGGTCGTTCATCTCACACAAGACAACCCTGAGCCCGCGGCCGGCGGCGTCCATGGCAATGCCTGTGCCGTTTACGCCGCCACCGATAACAAGTAAATCGCAGTGGTCCGGAAATCCGCCGAGCGGTGATGTTTCTGTGCTGGTTTTCGATGCTTTCCGAACCACTGTCTGCTCACTCCTTGTGTCAGAGCCGGAGTGGCTTGCCGGCCTCGCGGCGGCGCTCCTCCCACTCTTCCTGGGTTTGTGCGGCCTGGTCTCCGGCCATGGAGCCGATGATCTCGAAATAATCCGAGGCAAATTCATCGGCCATCACCTGGTCACGGGGTTTTACCTTCACCACGTAAACGCTTTGTACGTTCTGGTGATCAAATTCGCGCCAGTACTGCTCGTCTTTCAGGAAACTGTAGCGGTGGCCTTCCAGTGCCCGGATCACATCGGCAGTATTCGTGGTGCCGGCACGCTCAACCGCTTCCTTGTACTGGTACACAATACTGTAGGCCGAGGCCGCAGAGGAAGAGGGACGCATTTCATAGCGGGCAGAGAAGGCTTCAACAAACTCCTTGCCGCGGGGGTAGTTGTTCTCGTACGGCAGGGTCCATACCCAGGGTGCGCCGCCAATCACACCTTCCATCATCGCCGGGCCCACCTGCCGGGCCATGCCCAGTGTCAGGTTGGGAACCACCACCTGCATGCGCTTGGTCAGACCCATTTCATAGGCCACCTGCAGCGCGCGCACCATGTCGTCGCCAAACAGTACCATCATCAGCACCTTGGCGTCAGATTCGGCAGCCTGTTCGAGGGCCTTGCGGAAGTCGGTAATCAGTGCCCGGGGAAACGGGGTTTTGACGCCCGGGTGGCGTTCGGTGTCCTGGGTATTGGAAAACTGGCGAACGGACTCTTCCACTGACCAGCCCCAGGTGTAGTCCGAGGTGATGTAGAAGTAATCGTCGTTTGCGTGGTTCTGGTTCAGGTAATCGCCCAGTGCCTTGGCGGTCATCCAGGCATTGTATGGCTCCCGGAACATGAACCGGTGGCCTTCACTGCCGGTGGTGGCGTTGGAATAGGTGAGGGTGCCGAAGTAAATGCGGTTCCTGTCGCGGGCGGCCTTGCCGGAGGCGATGGCAACGGCGCTGGATACACCGCCAAACACCATCTGAACACCTTCCTGGTCAATCATTTCGGCGGTGTTGCGGGCGCCTTTTTCCGGCTCGCCGCGGGTGTTGCGGATGACCAGTTCCAGTGGTTGCCCCAGCACACCGCCGGCCTGGTTGATTTCCTCAACCGCAAGGTAGGCAGCCAGGCGTTGTTGCAGGCCCTGGTTTTTGTAGCGTCCCGTTTCCGGGTAGTTAAGACCGATCTTGAGAGATTCGGCGGAAACAGTGGCGCTGCCAAGCAAAAGCAGACATGCCGAGAGCAGGAAAGTCCTGAAAGTCATTGCAGATTGGCCTCCGGTTTAGGGTTCGCACAGCCTATTCTTGTTTTATGTCAGGCTGAAGTAATAGCGTAGTTTCTGCCCGGGGCTTTCAGGCAACAATGGGACTAAAGTGTAAAACGCCCGCTAATTCGCGGGCGCTTGATTTGCGTCAGTTTACGGGGTTATTGCCGTTGCCGGTTTGCGGGGTTATCGACGGCTTTCGGGTTGAAAAGCTGGTATCCGTCACGGCCACTTTGCTTGGCCTGGTACATGGCAATGTCTGCGCCATTAAGTAATTCTTCGCTGGTCTTGCCGTCACCCGGATACAGGCTGATACCGATACTGGTGCTCACTGCAAGGTGGTGGCCATTGATAACGTAGTCTGGGGCAGACGCCCTGACCAGCCTTTCTGCAACGTTCAGGACGGCTTCGGGGCTTTTTACCTCCGGCAGCAGGATAATAAACTCGTCTCCGCCCAGCCTGGCGAGGGTATCGTCTTCCCGAAGGCAACTACGCACCCTTGCAGTGAACTGTACCAGTAATTCGTCACCTGTCGCGTGGCCGAGGCGATCGTTCACGTCCTTGAATTTGTCCAGGTCCATGAACATGACAGCCAGTAACTGTTTGGTTCGATGAGCATGTCGGATGGCGTGGTCCAAGCGGTCTTCAAGCAGCCGCCGGTTGGGGACCCCGGTCAGGGCATCGTAATAGGCAAGCTGGCGGATTTGTTCTTCGTTTTTGCGGTTCTGGGTAATATCCGTAAACAGGCCGGCATAATGGGTAGTGTTGTCGTTGTCATCGGTGATTGCGGTAATGGTCAGCAATTCCAGGTAAAGCTCGCCGGTTTTACGCCGGTTCCAGATTTCACCGCGCCAGTATCCGTGGTGTTCAAGAGACTGCCACAGACGTGTGTAAAATTCTGAATCGTGGCGGCCGGAGGAAAGAACTTCCGGTGTGCGGCCGATCACTTCTTCCGGGCTGTAGCCTGTGAGGTGCGTAAAGGCCGGATTCACGAACTCGATTCGGGCATTTTTGTCGGTCACCATGATGCCTTCGAATGACGATTCAATAACACGTTCTGCCAGCTGCAGGGTCCGGCTCGACCGGGCAAGGGCTTTGTCGCGCTGTTCGAGTGCCTGCCGAAGGTCATCCAGGTACATTTGCTCGGCACCCGACAGCATATCGTTGTAACCGATCAGCCCGATGATTGCCCCTGTTTGGTCCAGCACACCGAGATGGCGAATGCGGTGGTCCAGCAACAAATCACGGGCGTGGATGAGCGGATCTTCTTCCTTCGCGGTAACCAGCGGGCGGGACGCTAATTCGCCAATACGGGTATTGCTGGTATGCCTGGCGATGAAGCGAACCATATCGCGCTCGGTGACAATACCAAAGCCGTCCTCACCGAAATTGACCACCACTGCGTCGGCTCCCCGGCGGTGCATCAGGTCGGCCACCTGGGCCAGGGGCAGCGATTCAGGTACGACTGCCGGTAAATGCGGAATGGCTGCGCCAACTTCCCTCAAGCGCAGATAGGGTTCCAATCCCTGATTCAGGGCCAGGTCTGTACGGGAAATAATGCCAACGGGTTGGCCGTCTTCGTCGGTAACCAGGGCATGTCGCTGGTTCTGGTTTTTTAGCCTGATTGCCGCCTGGGCAGTATCCATGGTGGCAGGTAACGACAGCACTGGCGATCTCATCACCGAGCGGACCGGTTGGCTGAACTGGTCCGGATCGGCGAAGTTGATGGCCAGGGCATCCCGTTCCGTCCATATTCCGACCACGGTGTTGTCCTGGCTGATCAAAATGGAACTGACCGAATTCTCCGCCATCCGCGCTGCGGCTTCGGAAATCACCGTTTCCGGACTGCATTGAAGCAGGAGGCCACTGTGCATGATCTGGGATACGGGAATTGGTTGCCCCATGTGTGCTCCTGTTGTCGATGCCGGAAGTTCCTGAATTATATCAATGTCCGGCGTCGGCTGCTTTTACTTTCACGTAACTGCCAGGGGCATCTTCAATGACCTCGAGTTTTCCTTCGCCGGGCTGTCGGGCCGGCACCTGGTCGCCTTCATAGCCGGCAATCCATTCCCGCCAGTATGGCCACCAGGAGCCCGGATGCTGCTCCGCACCGGAGAACCAGGCGTCCGGATCTTCCGGCAGGGTGTTGTTGGTCCAGAAGCCATATTTTTCTTTGTAGGGCGGGTTGATCACACCGGCGATGTGCCCGGAACCGGAGAGGACAAAGCGGACATCGCCGCCGTAAGCGTGTGCCCCGTGGTAAGTGGTTTTCCACTTGGCGATGTGGTCCTGTCGCGCCGACAGGAAGAACGATGGCACCCGGATTTCCGACAGGTTGATGGTTTCGCCGTTCATGGTCAGGGCATCTGGCTGCACCAGGCGATTATGCAGGTACATTTCCCGCAGATAGTAACTGTGCATTCTGTACGGCAGGTTGGTGCCGTCGGTGTTCCAGTACAGCAGGTCAAAGGCGGCGGGTTTCAGGCCTTTGAGGTAGTTGTTGGTCCAGTACGACCAGAACAGGTCGTTCTCGCGCAGCAGGTTAAACGTGAAGGCCATGGCCCGGCCATCCAGGTAGCCCTTGCGCTCCATGGCCCGCTCGATGCCACGGATGGAGTGATCGTTGATGAATACGCCGATGCCGCCGGGATCCGAGAAGTCCAGCAGGGTGGTCAGATAGGTGGTGCTGATGATCGGGTTACGGTTCTTCTTCTCCAGCCAGGCCATGGTAGAGCCCAGCAGGGTGCCGCCAATGCAGTAGCCGATGGCGTTCATCTGCTCTTCGCCGGTGGCCTCTGTTACCGCATCGATCGCCGCGAGGGGGCCGAGCTTCATGTAATCATCCCAGCCGGTCTCTTTCTGGGCCGGGCCCGGGTTACGCCAGGACACCACGAACACCGTCTGGCCCTGGCTCACGAGCCAGCGGATAAACGAGTTGCGCTCGGTCAGGTCCAGTATGTAGAACTTGTTGATCCAGGGCGGGATGATCAGCAGCGGCCGCTGCGCTACCGTCCTGGTGGTGGGTGTGTACTGGATCAGCTGCATCAGTTCGTTCTGGTACACCACCTTGCCCGGTGTGGTGGCCAGGTTGCCGCCGACTTCAAAGGCTGAACGGTCGGTCATGCCGACATTGAACAGGCCGGGGTTCTGGCGCAGGTCTTCCGCCAGGTTGCGGGCGCCATCCACCAGGTTCATCCCTTTGCGTTCCCAGGTAATGCGCAGCACTTCCGGGTTGGTCAGGGGGTAGTTGGAGGGCGACAGGGCACTGGTCAGTTGCCGGGCATAGAACATCATCTGGTCCCGGGCGGGGCCGGGCAGGCCCTCCATGTTTTCTACCCAGTTCAGGAACGCGCCGGAATTGATCAGGTATACCTGCTGAAGCACATCGAAAGGCACATGCTTGCGCCAGTCGTCAGCCAGGAAGCGACGATCGTCGGATTCCGGAACGGCTACCGGCTCGGGCTGTTTGCCGGTCAGCCGGCTGAAAGTGTAACGGGCGAGGCCCAGATGCCTTTTGCCCAGCTCGATCTCGGCGCTGGCAAAGCGAAGCGGATGCAGCAGCAAGTCTTCGGCCATGGCACGATAGGCGTCTGACATTTCGCTGAGGGTGGACAGCTTGGCGTGGTCTACCATGCCGGTGTCGCCCAGCCATTGTTCCAGTTGCTGCTGGCCCTGACGCACGTTGTCGTCAAAGGCTTTCATCATCTGCTTTGCGGTTTTACTGATGTAGTCCATACCCAGCATCGGGGTTCTCCTTGCCTCGGATACAAAAAGGCCGGAGCGTCGCACACGTTCCGGCCCGGCCGGTCATTCAGGGTGTCAGGCAGCGGTTTTGCCGTTGCTGCCTTTACCGGTGGCCGGTGTTTTTTCCGCTGTGTTATCAGCCGGTTTTGCCTCGAACACCTGCTGCAGTTGCTCGCGGGTTTCGTTGGCGTAGTCCTGCCAGGCCTTCCAGTCTGCAGATACCTGCTCGCTGATGGTTTTCAGGGTTTCGGCCTGGTCTGTGGTCAGGGTTTTCAGGCTTTCGAGGTCGCGTACCTCGGCCATCTTCCGGGCCTGTTCCATGGCAACATCGGCATACCGGCGGAACGCTTCCATCTGCATTTCTGCAGCTTTGCCGAACTGGTTGAACAGGGTTTCATTGAGGCGGTTGGCTTTTTCGAACAGCTCATTGTTCATGGGGTACAACTCCTTTGTAGTTGGAATGACTGGAATCCTCAGTCTAACTTTAGATGCGTGACATCATTTTGACAGGCATCAAACGCCGTTCCAGCATATTCTTTAGTCTGGAATTTGTAACCTTACAGTGGAGAAAACCATGAGCAGTCGCAAATCCGAACTGGAAACCCTGAAAGCGGAACTGCAGGCCCGCCTGGCCCGGTATGAAGCGCATCAGCACCGTGAAGCGGGTGCATTGGATAAGGATTTTGAAGAGCAGGCCACGCAAACCCAGAACGACGAAGTGGTCGATTCACTGGAAGTGGAAACCCGCGCCGAACTGGTACAGATTGCCCATGCACTGGAGCGGATCGACAGCGGAGCAGGGGACGAATGCGAAAAATGCGGTGAGCAGATCGATCCGCGCCGGCTTCAGGTGTTGCCTTATACCACCGTTTGTGTAAATTGCGCCGACAACTGAATTCCGTCAAACACTGAGTGGTAAAGATGACACAGAACCCCGCTGGATCAGAACCGAAGCAAGGATTGCCCAAAAGCCAGGTCATTGGTTTGTTTCTTGGCGCCGCTTTCCTGCTGGTTACCCTGCTGGTGCCGGCTCCGGAGACGATGGGGCCGAAGGCCTGGGCCGCCCTGGGCATGATGCTGATGATGGCCACCTGGTGGTCTACCGAAGCCATTCCCATTCCGGCTACCTCCCTGTTGCCGATTGTGCTGATACCGGCGCTGGGGTTGGGAAGTATCAGCCAGGCCACATCGCCCTACGCTAATCCGATCATCTTCCTGTTTCTGGGCGGGTTCACCCTCGGCCTGGCCATGCAGAAGTGGAACCTGCACCGGCGGATTGCGTTGCTGACCTTGCGGGCGATGGGGGACAAGCCGAAACGGCAGATTGCCGGGTTCATGCTGGCGACGGCCTTCCTGAGCATGTGGGTGAGCAACACTGCCACGGCAATCATGATGCTGCCGATCGGCTTGTCGGTCATCGGCATGATGGATGACAGCAATCCGGACGGGGTTCGCCGTTATGCCACGGCCTTGCTGCTGGCCATCGCCTATTCCGCCAGCGTGGGTGGTATTGCCACCCTGATTGGCACGCCGCCCAATGCCTTGCTGGCGGCTTACCTGAGCGAAAACCAGGGTATTTCCGTGGGCTTTGCCCAATGGATGCTACTCGGTGTGCCGGTGACGGTGGTGATGCTGGCATTGACCTGGTGGTGGCTGACCCGCAAGGACTTCGGCATTGAAGGCGCCCAGGAAAGCGGCCAGATGATCCGGGACGAACTTGCCGCGCTCGGCCCCATGAGCAAGGGTGAAAAGCTGGTTGCACTGGTGTTTGTGGTGACGGCGTCGCTGTGGATTTTCCGGCCCTTGCTCTCTGGCAGCATTGCGCCCTGGCTGAGTGACACCGGTATTGCCATTGCTGCAGCGATTGCCATGTTCCTGATTCCGGTAAGCACCCGGGACAGGACCTTCGTGCTGGACTGGGATTCGGCTAACCGCCTGCCCTGGGGCGTGCTGCTGCTGTTTGGTGGCGGCCTGGCCATGGCGGGCGTGATCAGCAGTTCCGGACTGGCCGAGTGGATTGCCGAGAGCATGGGCGTGGCTGGCACCTTGCCGGTACTGGTGATGATGATCCTGGTGGCTGGGGTGATTATCTTCCTCACCGAGGTGACCAGTAACACCGCTACAGCGGCGGCGTTCCTGCCGCTGCTGGGTGCCCTGGCGATGTCGCAGGACGTCTCTCCGCTGCTGTTGACGGTGCCGGCTGCCATTGCCGCCAGCTGTGCCTTCATGATGCCGGTGGCCACGCCGCCGAACGCCATCGTGTTCTCCAGTGGCCACATGAAGATTTCCGATATGATCAGGGCCGGTTTTGCGCTCAATATCATGGGTATTGTCGTGGTAACCCTGATTACCTACGCGCTGCTCGGAACCGTTTTCTCAATGTGATTCAGGGCCGGATGCTGTCCGGCCTTTCCCTCCCTTGAACCAGTTCTCAGTACTGTCGCTGCTGGCCCCGCCTGCAGCGACAGATTTGAGGCACAGTTATCTTTAAGCCCGATTCGATTTCGGTATCTTACGGTTACAACATGTAACGCCGACGTTGCACATCCAAGAAAGTTGCACATCCAATAAAAACAGGAACTTTGCAAAATGCTGCTGGTGCTGGCCGGATCCCTTCTCACATTCGCCATGGTGCAGGAAGCCACCGAGGTAGAGCCGTTCGAGCCGGGCACCATCGTGCTGGAGCACAAGGTGGATGCGAGCCCGGTTGAGCAACGCTCTGATGTGCGGGTGGAGCCCCTGGTCGAGCAGAAGTTCCGGAACATCGTGCGACAGGCCTACGACTACAGCTGTGGCAGTGCGGCACTGACCACGGTCCTCAATTTCTATCTTGGCCGGACCCTCTCTGAACGGCAGGTGATGGAAGGGCTGCTGCATTACGGCGAGAGCGATCGCATCGTCCAGCGCCGGGCCTTTTCCATGCTCGATATGAAGCGCCTGGTGACGGCTTTGGGTTATCCCTCTGGCGGCTTCAAGGCCGAGATTGACGACCTGATGGAGCTGGATCACCCGGCTATCGTGCCCATCGACCACGCCGGCTTCAAACACTTCGTAGTGCTCCGGACCATCCGGGATGACCGGGTTTACCTGGCCGACCCCGCCGTCGGCAATATTTCCTTTACCGTGGCCCAGTTCCAGGAGAAGTGGGACGACAACGTGCTGTTCATTGTCTTCCCGGGCAGCGACAAGCCGCTGGACAACCTCGAACTGAAAGAGGAAGACCTGCGCTTTGTAGACGACCAGACCATGACACTGCTGGCTATCCAACAGATGCCGGCGTTCGCCGAATCCACAGAAAGACGCGTCCAGAACTTGCTGGAACGCCAGAAGAACAATCCTGACGGTAGCGTTGAGAATACCCGTAAACAGCTTTACTACCGTCGAAACTAATTTTCCGGGCGGTTTTCCCCGGATCAGGAATAAAACCAATAAGAGTAGGGAGTCAGGATGAATCGTTGGTTAGTGCGAGGTTTTATCCTTGTTTCCGCGGCCGGTGTGCTTCCGGGCATGGCGATGGCCCAGGACGGAAATGTTGACCAGGCGCGGGAAGCCCTGTCACGCCAGGAAGGTGATGAAGATTCCACCAAGCAGCTCGAGGAAGTGTTCCAGGCTGCCGAGAAGAACTATTCGTTGCAGAAGAAGGGATCTCACTCCCTGAACTATTCCTTCGACTATTCCTACACCGGGGATCAGCGCCTGGACCTGGCCATTACCAATGGTTCGGTGCGCAACCTGGATGTGGTGCCGTCAGCGACCCATAACTTCACCAATGCCTTTTCCTACGACTACGGCTTGCTGGACAACCTTACGGTTGGTACCCGGGTACCGCTGGTGGTCAAGTACGATACCGAGGACGAGCTGAATGTCTACGACTTCGGCGACATCTCCTTTACGGCACGCTGGCAGCCCTTTGCCTACGTACCCGGCAAGGCTTCGGCTACCTTCTTTGGCACCCTGAACAGCAAGACCGGTGTCAGCCCCTACGAGATCGACATCAAGGAACAGCTGTCCACCGGTAGCGGTTATTACTCCGTTGGTGGCGGCCTGAGTATGTCCAAGGTGCTGGACCCGGTGGTGGTGTTCGGTTCGCTCAGTGCAACCTACAACCTGACCGAAGACGGCCTGGAACAGGTTCGTGGTGCCCGCCTGCTCGAGAAGGTTGAGCCCGGCTTTGGTCTCTCCGGCTCCGCGGGCTTTGCCTATTCACTGTCTTATGACATTTCCCTGAGTATCTCGGCCCAGGTCAGCTACAGCGACCAGACCGTTCTGACTTTCTCCAACGGCGACCAGGCCGTAGCCCAGGACCAGATGACGGGCTTCCTGAGCATGTCGCTGGGTACCCGGGTCAGTGATATGACCATCGTGAACACCAGTCTGGGGATTGGCCTGACCGAAGATGCCCCGGATTTCTCCCTGGGTATATCCCTGCCCATTAATTTCTCCGGCCTCAAAGAGTGATTGGAGCTGCAGACGTTTCACGGGAAGGGAAGATTTTCATGGGACAACCTAGTCACAAGCGACGCATTCTGGGAGCGCTGATCGCGGCAAGCCTGTCCTGCGGTGCCCAGGCGCAGATGACCCAGAACCTGACGCTGCACCCCAAGGCACTTGCCCTGGGGAACGCGGTAACCGCCGATCCCCCGGGTTTGATGGCCATTCATTACAACCCGGCAGGCCTCACCAAGCTGGATGGTCGCCAGCTTGAAGTCAACGTGCTGAGTATCTACCTGGATATTGATGCCGACTTCATCGCGGATGAAGACTACGAGATTTTCGGTATCAAAGGCCTGGAAACAGACCCCCTGACCGGCAAGCAGCGGGACCCGGTGGCCAATACTCACAGCCACACCAATAACGTCGCCCTGTACGTTCCCGGCTATGGCATTCTGCGGCTGCCGCCGGGGCCGGCGGTAGCGCCCTCTGCTGGTATCAGTATCAAGCCACCCGGCTCAAAGCTGACCTTTGCCAACGCGTTCTATATGCCGATGGCCGCCGGTTTTTACCGGGAGAAAGACGATCCCGGCCGTTACCAGCCCCAGGCTGCAACGCTTCAGCGGACAACCTATCTTTCCCCCACGGTTGGCTATGAGATAAACGATGAATGGTCGGTGGGTGCCGGTATTCACCTGTCCCATTTCGGGTTTGCGGCAGACCAGTACATGCGGGCGCCGAACATGCTGATTGGTGTGGCAGAGGTTCTGCAGGACGCTTTCAACTGTGAAAGCGGTGACGAACCCCTGCAACCCTGGCTGGCCCTGTGTGGCGGTAACGTGGGCCCCTGGGACGATATCGGCGCGATGAACCTGAACCTGCAGGAAACCATCTCGCCCACCTACGCCCTGGGTGTCATGTGGGAGCCCACGGACTGGTTCCGCTGGGGTGCAAGCTACACCTCCGAAGCGGACATGAACCTGAAAGGCCAGTTCGAGATCCAGTACACCGATGACTGGTCCGGATTCTGGCAAAGCGTTAACGGCTCAGTGCTGGGGGCCATCACCTCGGCTATTCTGAGCCTGCCTTCCGGTGCCCCCCGGGAGGCCGGTAACGTCAGTATGGACCTGGTGTATCCGCAGCATTTCCAGACAGGGATCAGCGTGGATGTACACCCGCTGCTCACCCTGAACGCCGACATCGGCTGGACCGACTTTGCCCAGTGGGACGCCTTCGAATTCAAGTTCGACCGCAAGCTGGAGTTCCTGAACGCGGCCCGGATTTTGTCGCCGGATAACGCCACGCCAGACAGTCTGCGCCTGCCGCTGGGCTTCAAGAGCCAGTGGAACTGGGCCTTTGGTGCGGAGCTGCATGTGTCGTCCCGACTGGACCTGCGGGCGGGTGTCGAGATCCGGGATTCGGTAATTCCGGACGATCAGCGTTCCATCATGGCGCCGTTTGGCGGAGCCAACCTGTACAGCGTAGGGCTGGGGTATCGCTGGGACAAAGACACGGAAATCGACCTGAACCTGTCTTACCTGCAGTCTATCGAGACTATTCCGGCAGACAGCAGCTGTAACGTAAACTGTGACAACATCACCAATATCATTTACAACCCCTATGCGGACCTGGAGATCAAGACCTCGCTGCGGGTTGTGATGGCGGGGCTGAGTTTCCGTACCAAATTCTGATGCAGTCCGGGGAGTAGTTTGTCATGGTTCTGATGCGATCCGTCCGGTTGGCAGGCTGTGTCCTGGCAGTGGCCCTGTCGGCGGGCTGCCAGTTGGGTGGAACCCCCATCGAGCAGCGGGACGGTTACTTCACCTGGGTAGACGAACAGGGCCAGGTACGCTACTCCCGCATTCCCGAATCAGAATCCGAAAGCCCGGAAAGCGAAGATGTTGCCGGGACTGCGGGCTTACCTCCCAAGAGGGCACTGGGCGAGCCCGATGCTGCCAGCAAGCTTGAGGATGCCGGCGACTACACCACCGAAAACTACCCGGATGGTGAAGAGCTGGCCCGGGACGGTTTTATCCGGCCGGGGCAGCGGCAGCCCTATTACACCTGGCGAGATGCCGACGGCATTGTCCGGGTCAGCTATTACAAGCCCGATACCCGCACCGAGCGGCAACGTAACCCGGACATGGCGCCACTGAACCTGACCCCTGCCAGCGTTTACCTGCCCCGGCAGGAATCCGGAGAGGCCGAGCCCGTAGCCGGCCATGATCCGGATGCCTTTGCTGTCCTCGGCATCGAGCGCGAACCGGAGAACGTGTTGACCACCTTTGCCGGTAACTGCTGTGAAGCGTTATCCAACAAGGAGTTCCAGCACTGGCAGGAGGGAAGGGAGTTCGGCGTTCGTATCACCGAAGATTCCCCGGTTTATGGTTTCAGCAGTGGCGAGTCCGCCTTCCAGCTGGTGGCCTTGCCCTCCGGTGAGTTTACCCATGGCTTTGTAACGCGCCTGCGCTCCTACGCCCAGAAGGGCGTGTTCGTGCCCACACTGGCGTTTCTGGATCGGGATTTTCGCCCGGTTCGCCTGATTACCGACCTGGTGATGGATTATTACCCGGAAACCTGGCGTAAGCGGGGCTACCTGGAAGCCTGGGTGCCGGTATTTCCGGGGCAGGGTGAGCGTTGGTTATTGGTGCTCACCCGCAGCGAAGACCTGCGCGGGCAAACCGTGTATGACGCCGATCACGGCCCCGTGGCGATTCCCCATGTGCCATACGGTGAACTCGGCTTGACCACCTTCGAAGAGTAAGGGATCAGTCTTCCGGAGCGTCCAGGTTCAGCCATTGCTGGGATAGCCAGTAGTAGCTGCCATCACCTGCCGGGTGGGTGCAGTTATAGCGAAAACGCCGGCTGTCGAATGCCTTTGGTGCCTTCACCGAGACCCGGTTGCCGGTTGTCCGGAATTCGATGCGGCCCTGTCCGGAGGCAAAGCAGGTGAGCCGGTCTGCGGTCAGTTTTTCACCCAGTTCGAACACCAGTTCCGGCGGGTTGGTTTCCAGTACGCCGTCGGGTAACTCGCTGGCGGGCACCGGGAAGGCCTTGCTCAGCAACTTGTCTTTCAGGCTTCCAAGCTGGCCAAAGCTGTTCGCCATGGGAAAACGGGGCAGTCGGGTGCTGTGGGAATAGCGGCCAATCGCCCCGGACTGTTGCCCGAATCCCAGCCAGCCCCTGGCTTCCAGTTTGCCCTCCAGTTTTTCGTCGAACTCACCGTAGGGGTAGGCAAACATCGGCTCCTCCACCCCCAGCCTGGTTTTCAGCGTGCCCTGGGCCTGGTCCAGGCTGTGCTCTGTCCGCTTGTGCCACCGGGCTTCGGGTTCGCCCGGTTTACGCGCCAGGTGACCGTGGTCAGTGCTGTGGTTGGCAATGGTCACCTGTTCATCGGTGGCCAGCTCCTGTAACTGTTCCCAGCTCATGTAGCCCCGGCTGCCGATGGCGTCGGTGTTCACAAAGATGGTGTAGGGCAGGCCATGACGTTCAAGCAACGGGGCGGCATTTTGATAGACCGACTCGTAGGCATCGTCAAAGGTGATGGCAACACGGTTGCTGTCATCCTCACCGGCCAGCGCCCGCCGGGTTGCGGGCAGCAGTGGCACGACCTCAAGGTTCAAGTCCCTGATCATGTCCAGCTGGGCTTCAAACAACGAGCGGGAGGTGCTGGTGGCCGGAGGCGTATGGTCCGCCACATGGTGATACTGCAGCACAACAAGGTCGGCAAGGGCGTGGGGTGCGGAGGCAGTCAGGCCAAGAATGGCCGCGGCTGCGAATCGGTTGAGTCGGGTCATGTCAGTCTATTGCCGGGTAAAGTGACGTTTGAGGACGGAAAACGCCCGGTTCAGCTCCTGGATATCTTCTGTGCGCCCGCCGCGATCCGGATGGGCTTGCATCACCCGCCGGCGGAATCGCTGCTTCACGGTACCGAAGTCGCCGGGCAGTGTATCAAAGCCGAGCACCTGCGCGGCATCCTGAACGTCCTCCGGGCTGGTGGCCAGTGTTACGCCAGCCAGGAAGCGCTCCATCATGCCCCGGATATCGTGGCCGGACAGGAAGTACCGGGACAGATCCAGGTAAAAGCTTCTGAGCGGATCTTCTTCTGCCGGCAGGGCTCGGGTATTGCCGGAGCCGGTGGTCAAAATACATAATCGAAGTGGGGAAATCACCAGTGTTTCCCCGGCCTGGGCCAGCTCCGATTGCAGCCGGTAAAGGGCATGGAACAGCAGGAAGTGCACAGGATAGAGCGCGGTCGGGTCGCTGAAGGTAACGGGCTCGATCAGTTGCCAGCGCGGGCTTTGTAATGCACGGATCAAAGCCAGTTCTGTCAGCCCGGAAGCGCCTGCCGCCCGAAGTTCATGTTCGGCAGCCACCTGCAGGTGGTCGGCCTGCTGCTCAAGCCAGGCGAGCTGATCGCGGCTGATCGGGGATTGGTCCGGTCGGGCGGAAGGTGCGGGTGTATTCATGGCGGCCATGGTATGACACTCTGCCAGCACGTGAAAGCACAGGAGTTGAGGGAAGTGGCGTGCGGCGCACTTAGGAAAGTACCGAGCCCGGGGCCACTGTCACTCGGCAATCGGGGCGCGTATAATTGCCGCCTCATTTACCTTGCAAGTGTGCCAACAGAATGTCCGAAGCCATGATCGCCAATGCCGAGCAGGCGCCGATGTCCGAGCAGGAGCGTCGCCAGAAACTGGAGCTGAACAAACTGCAGAAACGGCTGCGCCGGGACGTGGGGCAGGCCATTGCCGACTTCTCGATGATCGAGGCAGGCGACAAGGTGATGTGTTGCCTGTCTGGCGGCAAGGATTCCTACGCCATGCTGGATATTCTGCTGAACCTGCAGAAAAGCGCGCCGGTACGTTTCGAGCTGATTGCCGTCAACCTGGACCAGAAGCAGCCGGGGTTCCCGGAAGAGATCCTGCCTGAGTACCTGAAGTCGCTGGGTATCGAATACCACATCATCGAGAAAGACACCTACAGCATCGTCAAAGAGAAAGTGCCTGAGGGCAAGACGACCTGTGGTCTGTGTTCCCGCCTGCGGCGAGGCATTCTCTACAACTTTGCCGAAGAGCACGGTGTTACCAAGATCGCCCTGGGCCATCACCGCGATGACATGCTGGAAACCCTGTTCCTGAACATGTTCTATGGCGGCAAGCTGAAATCCATGCCCCCGGTTCTTCACAGCGACGACGGCCGTAACACGGTCATCCGCCCGCTGGCCTATGCCCGGGAGAAGGATATTGCCCGCTATGCGGGACTGCGGAATTTCCCCATCATTCCCTGCAACCTGTGCGGTTCCCAGGAAAACCTCCAGCGGCAGGTGATCAAGGAAATGTTCCAGACCTGGGACAAGCAGCATCCGGGGCGGCTGGAAACCATGTTCCGGGCCCTGTGCAACGTCGAGCCATCGCACCTGGCGGATCCGAACCTGTACGACTTCAAGGAAGGCAAGCGGCTGGGCGGCAAGCGACAGGCGGTGGTGCAGTCTGCGGAGCCGGAACAGGACTTCGGCCGGCTGGACGTGCTGAATCTCTGATCAGCCAGCAACCGCCGGCTGTTGGATCAGTGCATCAACAAGGCCTGGAACGGTAGTGTCCACAAGCCGAACAGGATCAGCAGGACACCGCTGATCTTACGGAAGCCCTGATTGCTCTTGATGCCACGAATCCAGTTGGCGGCATAGCCGGTGGCCAGCATCGAGGGCAGGGTGCCCAGGCCGAAGAAAAACATGGTCAGAGCGGCGGCCGGCACCGTTGGCTGAAGCGCCGCCCAGCCCAGCGTGCTGTACACCAGTCCGCAGGGCAGCCAGCCCCACAGGGCCCCCAGGGCCAGCGCCTGGCCGGCATTATTGACCGGAATAAAGCGTTTGGTCAGCGGCGATAACGCCTTCCAGACCGGCGTCCCCACCCTTTCGACAAAGCGTATGCCCTGCCACCACTGGCCCATGGAAAGGCCCATGAAAATCAGCAGCAGGCCGGCTATGGTCATCAGCAGCAAGCCGGCCCAGCGCCATTGGCTGGCGGCCTGGGTGCTCAGCAGGGCCACGAGCGTGGCGTTCAGGGCGTAACTGCCAATCCTGCCGAAATTGAAGGCCATCAGCAGCAGTGTCTGGCGCAGGCGAAACCCCTTGCCGACCGGCAACGCCATCGACAGCGAAGCGCTGATTCCTCCGCACATGCCCAGGCAATGGGTGCTGCCCAGCAAGCCGATAACGAAGGCGCTCGAATAGCTCAGGTAAAGTTCCGGCTGCATGGTTCCGGTCAGGCCTTGTTATCGGGGTTTTGGTCAGAATCCCCGGTGCTGGCCTGCCCTTCCTCATCCGCTTTTTTGTCCGTGCGGGCATCATCCGGAATCATGTCTTTATCGTCGTCATACAGAATGCGATGGGCCGGCCCGTCCAGGTCGTCATACTGGCCATTCTTGACGGCCCAGGAGAACAGGAACACGCCCAGGGCCACCAGAAGCAGCATCAGGGGGACCAGGAACATGACAATGTGCACGACAACCTCCTTGCATGGGGAATGCGACAGGTGTTTCAGGCCTTCCGGCTAAGGCGCAGGGCGTTAAGCACCACAATGAGTGAGCTGGCAGACATGCCGATCGCGGCCAGCCAAGGCGCCACCAGCCCTGCGGCAGCCAGGGGCAGCGCACAGACATTGTACCCGAAAGCCCAGATCATATTCTGGCGGATAATCCGGCGGGTCTGCCGGCTGGTGTTGAGAGCCTCCACCAGCTGGTAAAGCTGTCCATTCAGCAGGACCGCATCGGCTTTGAGCTGGGTCAGGTCGGCGGCAGTGCCCATGGCCACCGAAATACCGGCGCCGGCCATGGAGGGCAGGTCGTTCAGGCCGTCGCCCACCATCATCACCCGGTGGCCCTCGGCCCGTAGCTGATCCAGCACCTCCAGTTTCTGCTCCGGCGAGGCTTCTCCGATTGCCCGGTCGATCCCCAGCATTTGCGCAACGGTCTGCACGTGGCCGGAGCGGTCACCGCTGAGCAGGATGGTCTGGATACCGGCGTCCTGCAGGGCGCGCACGGCTTTGCCGGCATCATCCCGAACCTGGTCATCCAGCTGGAAGCTGGCCAGCCACTCGGTATCGCTGGCAAGCCAGATCTCCATGCCCCTGGTGGGGGCCGACTCCGGCTCGGGTGCCTGGGTGTGGCCGGCTACAAAACTCTTGTGGCCGATATACACCGGCTGGCCATTGAAGATACCGGATAAGCCGCCGCCCAGGTGGTTGGTTACGTCGCTAACCGGAACAGACGCCAGGCTGTGAAACACCTTGGCAATCGGGTGTTCCGAATGCTTCTCCAGCCCGGCTGCAAGTTTCAGGGCGCTTGCCTGGTCCATGCCGCCGAACTGTTGCTGGCCACTAAGGCTGAGTTCGCCCCGGGTCAGGGTACCGGTTTTGTCGAACACCACCGTGTCGATGGTGTTCATGGATTCCAGGGTGTGGCCCCGTGTGGGCAGGAAGCCGAGTTTGCGCAGGCGCACGGTGGCGGAGGTAATTGCTGTGGGCGTAGCCAGTGACAGGGCGCACGGGCAGGTGACCACCAGAACCGACAGGGTGATATCGAACGCGTTATCGGCGCCGGCCAGCCACCATCCGATCCAGACGACCGGCGCCAGGATCAAGACACGGCCAACGAATTTGCCGGCAATGCGGTCGGCCATCCGGGCCACTGGCGGTTTCTCGGACTGGACCCGGTCCAGCACCCGCAGGATTCCGGACAGCCGCGTTTGGGCGCCGGCCTTGATTACTCGGACATCCAGCGGATTCTCGCCGTTGACGCTGCCGGCATGGACCGCGTCACCCGGGCGACGGGTTTCGGGTAGATACTCGCCGGTCAGGGCAGCTTCGTTCAGGGTCGATTCACCGGAAACAATTTCACCATCCACCGGCAGTGTTTCCCCGGGGCGTACCCGGACAATGTCGCCGGCCTTGACCTGGTGCATCGGCACGATATCGGCGTGGCCTTCCTTTACCAGTGCGGCGACTGATGGCTGGAACCCGGCTAGTGCATTGCCGGTGAGCCCCGCCCGGTATCGCGCCTGCACTTCCACGTACCGGCCCAACAGCAGGAAGAAGGTAAACATGCAGACCGATTCGAAATACACCTCGTGGCCGCCGAACACGGTAATCCAGGCGCTGGCGGCATAGGCCAGGCCGATGGCAATGGCTACCGGCACGTCCATGGTCAGGTGCCGGGATTGCAGGTCGCGCCGGGCGTTACGGAAAAACGGCCGGGCGCTGTAGAACACCACGGGGGTGGCCACCAGCAGGCTAAACCAGCGGAAGAAGCTGACAAAATCGTTGGACAGGTCGTTGATCAGTTCGAAGTACAGCGGAAACGCGAGCATCATGCTCTGGAAGGTGCCAATGCCTGCCACCGCAAGCCGGATCAACATGGAACGGTGTTCAGCCTTCAGGGCCTGTTCTGCTTCGTCTGCCTGGTAGGGGCGGGCGGTGTAGCCCAGCTCATGGATGGCGATGAGCAGGTCGCTCAGGCGGGTCTGATCCTGCGCCCAGACCAGCCTGGCGCGCTGGGTGGTGTGGTTAACCGTGAAGCTCAGCACACCCGGTTGCTGCTTCATGTGGTTTTCCAGCAGCCAGATACAGGCTGCGCAGGTAATCCCGCCAATCAGGAGCTGGGCTTCCTGTCCCGCTTTGACTGGCGAAACAAAGGACTGTTGTACCAGCGGATGGTCCAGCTCCCTCAGGCGCTCAACCTCTGCACGGGTGAGTTCCCGGGGTGTGACCGCTGGTTCGGTACGGAAGTCATAAAAACCGGTCAGACCTTCCTGGTGGATGGTCTGACACACGGCTTTGCAACCCTGGCAGCAGAAATGCTGTTGTGTTCCGTTCAGGTCCAGCGTGATCGGAGGATCACCGTCCGCTGGCTCTCCGCAATGGAAACAATTCAGGGCGGTCACCCTTGGGCGTTGCCTTTCGCATCAATGGTGATTGGGGCGGAAGAGGGCAGGCGCACTTCGCCTTTTACCCGCCAGTCGTTGTCCGGGCCCTGCAGGTCGTAATACCAGCGGCCACTGACCTGTTCAAACAGCTGGCCACGGTACTCTCCGGGGGCGACCCGGGTGAACTGAACGGTTTTGTCCTGGCCGGACAGGGTCGGGTGATACAGGTTGAACACCAGGTACGGATAGTCTGCCGCACCGTCAGCGGTATCCAGCATCAGGGTGGCAGACTTGTCCTGCAGGCGCAGTTCGCCGGCCAGCTGCAGTTCAGCGGCGCGCTCGTCCCGGGCGATGGACATGTTGATGCCCCGTCCTTCCTTGGAGTAATCGTCTGACACCATGGAGTTGTCCAGGCTGGAAGACACTACCAGGGTGGTGATCCCCCACATGATCGACGCCAGCGGGAAAATGGTCAGAAACCAGAACCAGGGCTGGCGGTACCAGGGTGCAACAGGTGCGTTATCAGTCATTACTCTTCAATCTCGGATGATGGCTTTAGACCCGCGCACGGGTCGTTAACGGGGCCTTGGACCAACAAAACGGCTTTCAGTTTCCAGGTTCAGGGACGGATCTGTCTCTGATTCTGCAAAGAAGCGAATGGTGTTGTTGGATTCGACAATAGACTCCGGCGGAACGTCCACAACCGTCGGCAGGGAGCGGTTCTCGCCACTGCTGATGGTAAAGGTGGTTTCGGTCAGGATCCGGATACCTTCCATGCCGTCAACGCTCAGTTCGAAGGTCTGGGGCACTTCCGACATGTTCTGGATCTTCACTGTGTAGGAGTTCTCTACCCGGCCTTCGCCGTTAAAGCTGAACAGTGCGCCACGGTCCCGCAGTACGTCCATCTTGGCCGGTACACGGGTAGCCACGGTAAAGATCACCGCACCGATCATCAGCAGCAGTACCGCACCGTAACCGAAGGTACGCGGACGCAGCAGCTTGGAGGTCTTGCCTTCCAGTTCGTTCTCGGTGGTGTAGCTGATCAGCCCTCTCGGGTAATTCATCTTGTCCATGACTTCGTCGCAGGCATCAATACACAGCGCACAGCCGATGCACTCGTATTGCAGGCCGTCACGGATATCGATGCCGGTAGGGCACACCTGCACACACTGCTCGCAATCGATACAGTCGCCAAGGCCTACCTCTTCAGGTGCGACGCCTTTCTTGCGCTTGCCGCGGGGCTCGCCCCGGTTCGGGTCGTAGGAGACTACCCGGGTGTTGGGGTCAAACATTACCGACTGGAACCGGGCGTACGGGCACATATACAGGCAGACCTGCTCACGCATCCAGCCGGCGTTCAGGTAGGTGGCGACGGTGAAGAAGGCAACCCAGAAATAGGCCCAGCCGTTGGCCTGCAGGGTGAACAGGTCCACGATCAGTTCGCGGATCGGATAGAAGTAGCCAACAAAGGTGACGCCGGTGGCAAAGGCAACAAATAGCCACAGTGCGTGTTTGATGGTTTTCTTGGTGACCTTTTCCCGGGAGTTGGGGGCCTTGTCGAGTTTCATCCGCTTGTTACGGCTGCCTTCCACCTTTTCTTCAATCCACATGAAGATGAAGGTCCACACGGTTTGCGGGCAGGTGTAACCACACCAGACACGGCCAAACAGGGTGGTGATGAAGAACAGGCCGAAGGCGCTGATAATCAGCATGCCCGAGAGCAGGAAGAAATCTTTCGGGAAGAAGGTGATGCCGTAAAGGTGGAACTCGCGAGCCGGCAGGTCAAAGTGGATCAGGGGCTGGCCGTCCAGGGTGAGCCAGACAAACAGGAAATACATGCCCATGAGCACGGTCAGGCTGACGTTCCGGATTCTCTGGAAAAAGCCTTTTACCTCTTTCACGTAAATCTTTTCGCGACTTGCGTAGAGGTCAACGGTCTCTGCTTTCTTGTTTTTATTGTTCGAGGGATCGGAGGATGGGTCAACCTGCTTGACAGGAATCTCGTTACTCATGGGTACCTCCCGGTATAGGGTAAAGCTGGGAGCGGGCCTCGGCGGGTCTGCTGATCTTCTCAAGCCTGTACCCGCGAGGGCAGATACAGGGTTGAAAAGACCGGGCCAGGGCTAGCCTGGCCGGGTCTGACTCAGTTTGACAGGCTGTAAACGTAAGCCGCCAGAATCTGAATCTGGTCGCCGGTCAGACGACCTTCCTGTGCGGGCATCTGGTTCTGGCGACCGTTAACCACGGTCTCCTTGATCCACTCGTAGGTGGAACCATACAGCCACACGTTGTCGGTCAGGTTCGGGGCACCCATGGCTGCCATGCCGGTACCGTCGGCACCGTGACAGGCCACGCACGCCTGGGCGAACACCTGCTCACCGGCCTTCGCTGCTTCGGCGTCCAGTTCACGGCCGCTGAAGCTCAGAACGTAGTTAACCACCTGGTCAACCTGCTCGTTGGTCATGTTCGGCATGGTTCCTTTCGGAGTCATGTTGCCGTTACGACCCTTGGCGATGCTGTGCAGGATCTGGTCCGGCTCGCCGCCCCACAGCCAGTCGTCGTCAGTCAGGTTGGGGAAGCCCACCTGGCCGCGAGCGGCAGTGCCGTGGCATACGGAACAGTTGTTGGCGAACAGGCGCTGGCCGATTTTCATGGCGTCTTCGTCCTGGGCCAGTTCCGGAATGGCGGTGTTACCGTACTGGGCATAGATTTCGCCGTATTTCTCGTCAGCCTCGGCAACTTCTGCTTCCCACTGGTTAGTAGAAGTCCAGCCCAGCAGGCCTTTGTAGTTACCCAGGCCCGGGTACAGGGCCAGGTAGCCCAGGGCGAATACGCAGGTCGCGATGAAGAGGTAGAACCACCACTTCGGCAGCGGATTGTCGTATTCCTCGATGCCGTCAAAGGCATGGCCCATAGTGCGGTCAGTTTCAGTGTCGGTTGTCTGGCCCTTGCGGGTTGCCCAAAGCAGCCACCAGCAGCCGAACACAGTACCGAGCACGATCACAGTGACCCAGATGCTCCAGAAGGTACTCATTGTTTTTTCTCCGTTTTATCCTGTTCGAGAGTACGCTTGTCCACTTCTTCGTCGTCGAAGGGGAGGTGAGCCGCTTCCTCATTGGCCTTCTTGCGGTGGGCGCTGTAGGCCCACCACACGATGCCGAGAAAAACGGCCATTACCAGAAAGGTGTGAATTCCGCGTAACTCATTGATATCCATTGGCTCACCGTTTCTCTGAAATCACAGTGCCCAGCTGCTGCAGGTAGGCAACCAGTGCTTCGATTTCAAACTTGCCTTCGATGTCGGCAGAAGCCTTGGCAACCTGTTCGTCGGTGTAGGGAACACCCAGAGTCTGCAGCGTAGACATACGCGCTTCGATGCTCTGGTGATCTACACGGTTTTCGAACAGCCAGGGGAACGCCGGCATGTTGGATTCGGGAACCACGCTGCGCGGATCGTACAGGTGCTGGCGCTGCCAGGCATCGGAGTAACGACCGCCTACACGGGCCAGGTCCGGACCGGTACGCTTGGAGCCCCACAGGAACGGACGGTCGTAAACGAACTCGCCCGCAACGGAGTAGTGGCCATACCGCTCGGTTTCCGCACGGAACGGACGGATCTGCTGGGTGTGGCACACGTGGCAGCCTTCGCGGATGTAGATGTCCCGGCCTTCCAGTTCCAGCGCAGACAGAGGCTCAAGGCCTTCTACCGGCTCATTCACCTGCTGGTGGAAGAACAGGGGCACAACTTCTGCAAGGAAACCGCCACTGATGGTGAAGATGATCAGTACGATCATCAAACCAAGGTTCTTTTCGACTATTTCGTGTCTCATCTGGTCTCTCCCCTTACGCCGCCTGAACCGCAGCATTGTCCTCTGCAACGGCTTCTTTCTGACGTACGGTCATGTACACGTTGTAGGCCATGATCAGCATACCGGTCAGGAAGATTGCGCCACCGATGAAGCGGACGAAGTATCCCGGGTAAGAGGCTTCCAGAGCTTCCACGAAAGAGTAGGTCAGGGTGCCGTCTTCGTTCACAGCACGCCACATCAGGCCTTGCATGATGCCGTTAACCCACATGGCCGCGATGTACAGGACGGTACCAACGGTAGCCAGCCAGAAGTGCACGTTGATCAGGGATACGCTGTGCATTTCCTTCAGGCCCCACAGTTTCGGAACCAGGTGGTAGATCGCACCGATACTGATCATGGCAACCCAGCCCAGGGCACCTGAGTGCACGTGGCCGATGGTCCAGTCAGTGTTGTGGGACAGGGCGTTTACGGTCTTGATGGACATCATCGGGCCTTCGAAGGTAGACATACCGTAGAAGGACAGGGATACCACCAGGAAGCGCAGGATCGGGTCAGTGCGCAGTTTGTGCCAGGCACCGGACAGGGTCATCATGCCGTTGATCATACCGCCCCAGGACGGAGCCAGCAGGATCAGGGACATAACCATACCGGCAGTCTGTGCCCAGTCAGGCAGGGCAGAGTAGTGCAGGTGGTGGCCGCCAGCCCATACGTAGGTGGCGATCAGTGCCCAGAAGTGCACGATAGACAGACGGTAGGAGTAAACCGGACGGTTGGCCTGCTTGGGTACGAAGTAGTACATCATGCCCAGGAAGCCGGCGGTCAGGAAGAAGCCTACGGCGTTGTGGCCGTACCACCACTGCATCATGGCGTCGGTAACACCGGCGTATGCAGAGTAGGACTTGAACGCAGTCGCTGGCAGCGCCATGTTGTTACCGATGTGCAGGGCAGCAACGGTAATGATGAACGCGCCGTAGAACCAGTTAGCCACATAGATGTGCGGCGTGCTGCGCTTGGTGATGGTGCCAAAGAATACCAGGGCGTAGGTTATCCACACGATTGCAATGGCGATGTCGATCGGCCACTCCAGCTCGGCGTATTCCTTGGTAGAGGTCAGGCCCATTGGCAGGGTGATGGCTGCAGCCACGATAATGGCCTGCCAGCCCCAGAAGGTGAATGCCGCCAGGCCATCGGAGAACAGGCGGGCCTGACAGGTCCGCTGAACTACGTAATAGGAGGTAGCAAACAGGGCACTACCACCAAAGCCGAAGATAACGGCGTTGGTATGCAGCGGCCGCAGTCGGCCGAAGTGGGTAAAGGGCAGGTCGAGGTTGAGGGATGGCCAAACCAGCTGCGCTGCAATCAGCACACCCAGAGCCATGCCTACAATACCCCATACCACTGTCATGATGGCGAATTGTCTCACCACCTTGTAGTTGTATGTCAGGTTTGCATTTACTGTGCTCATAGCCTTACCAATGGGTTCAGGATGGGGAATTATGCGGGCGCAAGTATGGAGAAACCGTTAGTTGTTTGCAATGATTCAGGTCAACTCCTGATATCCGTCAAATTCGCCGGATTCCGGAGTTTTACCAGTAAGTTGCAATGACAATCATTCACGGTTCAGAAGCCCTGAAAGGGCAACAGACACCCACTTGCGCGTGGACAAATGATACCCCTTCAGAGGTAACAGGTGAACGATGTGAAGCTGATTAAGACCAAAGGCTATGGCAAACAGGCCGAAATGGTAATGATTCTGGCCCACGGGGCCGGTGCGCCGATGGATTCTCCCTTTATTGAAGCGCTGGCCGAAGCCCTGGATGACCAGGGCATTGCCTGTGTCCGTTTCGAGTTTCCTTATATGCAGAAACGCCGGGAAGATGGCAGAAAACGCCCACCGGACCGGCAGCCGAAATTGCTCGAATGTTTTTCGGAAGTGGTCGCGGCCGTCCGGCAGGAAGTCGGGCCCGGAGCCAGGCTGCTGATCGGGGGCAAGTCCATGGGCGGGCGCATGGCTTCGGTGCTTGCCGGCGAAGCCATGGCGGGTATCCGTGGTGTGGTGTGTTATGGCTATCCTTTCCATCCCCCGGGCAAGCCAGACCGTTGGCGTATTGATCACCTGTCGCAGGTTTCCTGCCCGCTGATGGTGGTGCAGGGCACCCGGGATCCGTTCGGCAAGCCGGATGAGCTGGCAGCCCAGGGTGAGATTGCGGGGATTTCGAAGCTGGTCTGGCTGGATGGTGGTAACCACGATTTCCAGCCTCCGGTGCGGCATCCCGAAACCCAGGCCAGCCTGATTCAGCAGGCGGCCGGCCATACCCGTCAGTTTGTGGCGGATTTTGTCGCAGCCTCGTGAGTGCCCGGTGCGCCCCTGACCTGGTCCCGTCCCGCCGCCTTGGCAGTGTAAAGCGCTTCGTCGGCCCGGCGGAACAGCTCCCTGGGGCCTTCGCCCGGTTGCAGGGCGGCAATGCCGGCGCTCAGGGTCAGGCACAGGTCGGCGCCATCGGGTGTTCGGATTACCGTGGTTCGCATGGCCTGGAGGATGGACTGGCACAGAGTGATGGCGCCATCGGGCGTTGTCTCCGGTAACAGCAGGGCAAATTCTTCACCACCAAACCGGATGGCGACATCTCTCGGACGTCTAACGTGGCCGGCCAGGTTGTCGGCTATCTTCTTCAGGCACTGGTCGCCAAAATCATGGCCCCAGGTGTCATTGATCCGCTTGAAGTGGTCGGCGTCGACCAGGGCCAGTGTCAGTGGCTGGCCGGTGCGCCGGGCCTCGGCACAGAGTTCCGGCATGATGTTATCCATGTGCCGGCGGTTGTGCAGCCCGGTCAGGGCGTCGTTGAGACTCAGAGACGCCAGTTTCCGGTTTGCCTGTTCCAGTTCCTGCATGGTGTTGCGTAACTGGGTGGTGCGCTCGTGTACCTTGAATTCCAGTTCGGTCCTGGCTTGCTGTTCGATATCCAGCAACTTCTGGTTCAGCAGACGCCACCGTTGCACCATGGCGTAGTTCAGCAGCACCACCTGGGCACCGATGGCCGCCTGCATCATTACTTCCCGGGCCTGATAGTCGCCCAGGTGGCCGAAAGCCGCCAGGGCGTACAGCAAGGCACCAACCACCATCACGAGCCAGGCGCCGAGATACCAGAACGCGGGCTGGTAACCCTGGCGCCAGCGAATGGTGGCAATCACCGACAGGCTGGCAATCACCGACAGGGTCAGGAAGGTATTCAGCAGGATGCTTTTCGAGTACGGCAGAATAAAGCTGGCTCCAAGGAAGCCGACTGAGGTCCATGCCAGAATTTGCATGGCCTTTGCCGCAAGGGTGCCGGATTCGATTTCCAGGAAAGAGCCGCCAAACAACACCATGGCCAGGGAACACAGGGCCAGCCCCAGGGGGATCGACTGATTGGCCAGCTCGGTGTTGTCGGGCCAGAAGTACTGGTTAGCCAGCCCGCCCATGGCAAACAGGAACAGGGCCATGGAAACTATGTAGAACGCGTTGAAGAAGTAGTAGCGGGTACCGGAGCTGAAGAACAACACCAGGTTGAACACCGCCAGCACCAGCAGTGCACCGTAAAACAGCCCGTGCACCAGGGTCAGGTGGTTGCTCTCGGCAACGGCTTCACCGGGTGTGACCAGCGACAGCGGCACATTGAGCGCACCGCTGCTGTGAATCCGGAGGGTAATGGTGCGTTCTTCCTGTACATCCAGTGTGACGGGCAGCAGGTAATAACGGTAATCTATGCCCCGGCTGGCAAACGGGAAGCGGTCACCGGTTTGCAGGGGTGGTTCCAGTTCGGTGTACTGCCCGGGATTGTCCGGGGTGTGTTGCCAGAAGGTGATTTCATCCAGTAGCGGATAACTGAGTTTCAGGAACCAGAACGCCTGTTGCGGGCTGCTGTTACGGACCGTGAGCGTCACCCAGTACACCGCGTCGGTATGGCTGAACACCAGGTCATGGCCCTGCGCCGCCTGCCATTGCAGGTTCTCGGGCAAGGCGCCCGGAAACCTGGCGCTGTGGGCCGGGTCGCCGGGACGGGCGCTGTAAAAGCACAGGTGATCATTGATGCGCTGTCGGGCGTCTGCGCTGGCAGCATCAAGCACCGTGCAGCGCTCGGCGGCAAAGGCCTGCTCCGGGCCGAACAGGGCCAGCAAAGCCACTACAAACAGGGCACAGGCTCGGTTGAGCATAGACAACATCCCGTAACAGCAAAGCGGGAAGTGTAGCCAGAATAAACCAGAGCGACCGTTAAACAGGTTCAACTTTCGTGGCCGGCCAGGTGCCATTTTCCTGACGGCCCCCGGGAAACACTTTATATGCAACAGATCATGCTGATATGCCGGCCAGGGTTCGAGACCGAGGCAGGTCAGGAACTGACCGACCAGGCTGCGGCGGCCGGTATTTTTGGTTATTTCCAGCCCGGCAAGAACACCGGGTTACTCCGCTTCACCATTGGTGGCAACGAGCCGGCCGAAGAACTGATGCGCCGCGTGGCCCTGGATAGCCTGGTCTTCACCCGGGGCTGGTTTGCGCTGCTGGGCGATTGCGAATTGCCGGCCAGCGATCGGGTAGGGGCGATCCTGGCGTTCCTGAATGATCAGGAGTGGCAGGGCGACCGCTGTGCACGCCTGGAGGTACGGCTGTCGGAAATCAATGACGACCGGGACCTTGGCAACTTCGCCCGCAAATGGGTGGCGCCCCTGTCAAAAGGTCTGCGCGGTGCCGGCCTGTTAAAGGACGATCAGGAGGCCGAGGCACCGGTAAGGCTGGAAATTCTGCTGACGGATTTCAGCACGGCTGTGGTGGGTTACAGCCTGGCCGGCAACCGGTCAGCCTTTGTCGGTGGCGTGCCCAGATTGCGTTTACCGGCGTCAGCCCCCAGCAGGTCGGCGCTCAAGCTGGAAGAAGCCTGGAAGGTGTTTCTGCCGAAGGAGCGCTGGCTGGAATACCTTGGCGGCGGCAAAAAGGCGGTTGACCTGGGCGCCGCTCCCGGCGGCTGGACCTGGCAGCTGGTGCGCCAGGGCATGATGGTAACGGCGGTAGACAATGGCCCTATGAACCCGGAGCTGATGGCCAGTGGCCATGTGGAACATGTGGAGGCTGATGGCTACGCCTGGCGGCCGAAGCGGGCCGTGGACTGGATGGTGTGCGATATTGTTGATAAACCCCGCCGGACGGCGCGGATGGCGGTGGACTGGATGGGTGAGAAGCTGTGCCGCTACACGGTGTTCAATCTCAAGCTGCCGATGAAAAAGCGATACGAGGAATGGCTGGTGTGCCGGGAAATCCTGGTTCAGGGCCTGGAGGATGCGGGCCTGCATTGTCAGCTGAAGGCCCGCCACCTGTACCATGACCGTGAAGAGATCACCTGTTTTATCGAGCGGCTCGACTAGCCTCTCAAGGCATGGGGCTTTGCTCGAGCACGGTGATGGCCTCATCCTGGTCCATCATCGGTATCAGTTCGGCCATCAGGTTCTTGCGGGTTTCCGAGTGGTACCAGCGCTGCCAGTCAGCTTCTGAGCGCCAGTTGGCCAGGGTGATGCGATGGTTGGGGTCGTGGCTGTCGACCAGGGTTTCGCCGGAAATAAACCCCGGCGCGCCCACCGCCTGTTGCAGCACCAGTCGGGACCGCTCTTCATAGGCAGTTTCGAGTGTTTCGGCAATATGGCGTTCAATCAGAACCCGGATCATTAAAATCTCCTTTATTTTCGATTCTATAAACAATAATTTAGCACTGAATTCTGAAAAATCACGAGAACTTCTGGAGGCAATGTTGGCAGTTTCAGATTTTGACGCGGAACTCGATGCCCGGGGGCTGTTTTGCCCGGAACCGGTGATGATGCTGCACAACCGCATTAACGATGTGGAGCCCGGGCAAGTGCTGCGGGTACTGGCCACAGACCCGTCGACGACCCGCGATATTCCGCGTTTCTGCCAGTTCCTTGGCCATGAGCTGATAGGTGAACACGAGCAGGATGGGGAATACGTATACCTGATCCGGCGCAGCGAAGGCTGACGCCGGCCAGGTCAACGCAAGTCAGCTCAGATTTCCCGGGCGACCTTGTCCAGATGATCCATGAACTGCTCCCTGTCCATTTCTCCCAGAATCCGGGCCTGGCCCAGCTCCTCGCCATTGTTGCGGTAAAACAGGATGGCCGGCGGGCCGAACAGGCCCAGTTCGTCCAGAAGGGCCTGCTGGGCCCGGGTGTTGTCTGTCATATCAATCTGCAACAGGGTGTACGGCTGTAATGCCTGGATCACATCCGGCTTGCTGAACACGTTGCGTTCCATCACCTTGCAGGAAATACACCAGTCGGCGTAGAAGTCTAGCATTACGGGCTGCCCGGCGCTGCGGGCATCCGCCAGCATGGCGCGGATCTGCTCCGGGTCTTCTACCCGCTCGAAAGGCGCGTGGGCTTCGGCAGCGCCAGCCGCTGACACAGTACCGGCGGTGGCTACAAAGGGATCCAGTGGGCGCAGGGGATCACTGGCTCCGCCGGCCGCGCCGGCCAGCAAGGCCAGGCCGTAGGCAAAAAACACCAGGCCGAAGCCTTTGCGGGTGCGCTCCCAACCGGCCCTGGCGGCATCGAAGGCGCCCAGTTGCACGCCGGTGATGGCAATCAGCAGACCCCAGAGCGTCAGCCCGGCCCAGGCCGGAATCAGCCGCTCAACCAGCCAGATGGCCACGGCCAGCAGCATCACACCATAGAAGTGTTTGACGGTAGTCATCCAGTGGCCCGAGGTAGGCAGCAGCTTGCGCCCGCCCACGGCTACCAGGATCAGTGGCACGCCCATACCCAGGCCGAGGGACAGCAGGGCAACGCCGCCGATGACCGCATCCTGGGTGGTGGAAATATAGAGCAGGCTGCCGGCAAGGGGAGCCGACACGCAGGGTGAGACAATCAGGGCAGACAGCGCGCCGATACCGAACAGGCTCAGTACCCGACCGCCGGTCATCTTCTGGCTGGCATCGTTCAGGGGCTCCCGGATAAAGCGCGGCAGCTGGATTTCAAACATGTCGAACATCGACAGGGCAAAGGCAACAAACATCGCCGCAAAGACCCCGAGCACCCAGGGCGATTGCAGGTGCGCCTGCAGGTTGAAGCTGGCTCCCAGCAAACCGGTGATCACCCCGGCGGCGGCATAGGTAATGGCCATGCCCAGCACATAACTGCCGGACAGCATTAGCGCCTGGCCGGTGGAGCGGGTGTTATGGCCCGAAACCATGCTGGAAATGATCGGCACCATGGGCAGCACGCAGGGCGTGAAGGTCAGGCCCAGCCCCAGCAGGAAAAACAGGCCGGCAATCATCCAGATGGTCTGGCTGGAAAGGAAGCTGGCCAGGCCGCTGGCGCTGGAAGTGTCTGCCCCCGGAACAGAGCCCGGGCCGGAATTTGTGCCGGAAGCGCTGCCGCTGCTGTTGCTGGTTGCGGCAGCGGCGGATTCACTGCCGTCGCCGCCCGGATAATACAGCACATCCCGGGTCTGTGGCGGGTAGCAAAGACCGGCTTCCGCGCAGCCCTGGTAGGTCACCTGGAGTTCTGCTTCGCGGACACCCTCCGGCAGGTTTACCGGCACCCGGGCGTCCACAGGATCAAAGAACACCTCCATTTCACCGAAGAAGTCGTCTTCGGTCAGGGTTCCCGGTAGGGAAAAGTCGGGTTCTCCGAGGGTGACGCCGTCAGTGACGGGGTTAATCCGGATGCGGGACTTGTATAGGTAGTGTCCGGGGGTGATGTCCCAGGACAGCACAACAGCGCCCTGATCAGTGGAGAAGTTGAAGGGCAGGGCTTCATCCACGGGCAGGAAGTCACCGTTTCCGCCGCCGAACAGGGAGTTTCCGGAGTTGCCGAAAGCCTGCGCGGGCGAGGACGCCAACAGGCCCAGCATGGCGAGCAGGAGCAGTGCAGGCAGCAACAGGGCGCGGCGGCGGATACCGGGATCAGAGAGCGTTGTCATGAATTAGTGATAATCCTGTGTCGTAAATGCATGAAGTCGTTCTGCCGGGGGTGGACACGGGGGCCCCGCTAAAGTTCCCTCTGGTATTGGCCGCAGTAAAGTCGCACAATAGCCAACCGATGAACCACAATCCAGACGATCTTATCATGCTGTTCAATGACCTGTTCCGGGAAAGCTGCCGGACGCTACTGGTCAGGGGCAGCGACGAACCGGAATACATTCCTGCAAGTGAGCCCGACGGGTTTGCCCGGGTGGTTTTTGCCCACGGATATTTTGCCAGCGCCCTGCACGAAATTGCCCACTGGTGTATTGCCGGTGAGCACCGCCGCACACTGCACGACTATGGTTACTGGTATTGTCCGGACGGGCGTACCCCGGAGCAGCAGCAGGCCTTCGAGAACGTTGAAATCCGGCCCCAGGCCATCGAGTGGCTGTTTTCGCTGGCGGCCGGTTCGCGGTTCCATATCAGTGTGGATAACCTGGCAGGCGACGGCGCGGCCGACGAACAGGCCTTCCGGCGCAACGTTTGCAAACAGGCTGCGGATTACCTCGAGCATGGCCTGCCGGAACGGGCCCAGCAGTTTTTTGACACACTCAAGCAGTTCTACAACACTTCAACCCGCATCGGCCACGACTGGAACCACGACAAGGTTCGCAGAGCGCCGGCGGGGAATGAATACCTTAAATCAAGGACAGCAGACACTCTATGACATCTGAAATCAAACATACGGGCGACCTACGCTTCGGTGACCTCAACCTGGATCAACGCCTGCTGGATGCCATTACCAAAATCGGCTTCGAATACTGCACGCCTATCCAGGCGGAAACCCTGCCCTGGACCCTGGCCTGTGAAGACCTGATCGGCCAGGCCCAGACCGGCACCGGCAAAACCGCGGCCTTCCTGATCACCGCCATCCAGACCCTGCTGGAAACCCCGATCGACGAGAAAGACCGCTTTGCCTCGGAACCGAGGGTCCTGGCCCTGGCGCCGACCCGTGAACTGGCCATGCAGATTGCCAAGGACGCCGAGCAGCTGTGCCAGTACACCGGCCATAACGTGGTGACCGTGGTGGGCGGCATGAACTACGACAAGCAGCGGGAACAGCTGCAGAACGAAATCGTGGACATCCTGGTGGCTACCCCGGGCCGGCTGATCGACTTTCTGGGCTCCCAGGATGTGTTCCTGGACCAGCTCGACATCCTGATCCTGGACGAAGCAGACCGGATGCTCGACATGGGCTTTATCCCGGACGTAAAACGCATTATCCGCAAATGCACGCCCAAGGATGAGCGCCAGACCCTGCTGTTCAGCGCCACCTTCAACCAGGACGTACTGAACCTGGCTTCCATGTGGACCCGTAACGCCGAGTTTGTGGAAATCGAGCCGGAACAGAAAACCGCCGAGCGGGTTGAGCAAACGGTCTACCTGGTGTCTGACGACGACAAACTGCCAGTACTGGTGAATTACCTGAAGCGTCCGGAAGTGGACAAGGCTATTGTATTCGCCAACCGCCGTGACCAGTGCCGTGACCTGGAAGAAGACCTCCGTAACCAGGGCGTGAAAGTTTCCCTGATGTCCGGAGAAATTGCCCAGAACAAGCGCCTGAAAACCCTGGACCAGTTCAAGAAAGGGCAGATCCAGGTGCTGGTGGCAACCGACGTGGCGGGCCGGGGTATTCACGTAAACGGTGTCACCCACGTGTTCAACTACAACCTCCCGGAGAACGCCGAGGACTACGTGCACCGGATCGGCCGTACCGGCCGGGCAGGCAGTACCGGTGTTTCGGTGAGTTTTGCCGGCGAAGAAGATGCGTTCGCGCTGCCGGAGATCGAGAAATACATCAGCCAGAAGCTGAAGACCGCGGTGCCGGACGAGGACCTGATGGCGACCATGGAAAATCCGCCGATCACCCGCAAGCGCGGAGGTCGCCGGCCTCAGGGCAACCGTGGCTCCGGTGGCCGTGGTGGCCCGCGCCGCAACTGATCGGGAGCCCGGAGACAGGTTATGTTGATCGTTGCAGATGAGAATATTCCGTTACTCGATGCCTTTTTCGGGGATATCGGGGAGATTCGCCGGGTTACCGGAAGAACCCTGAGCCGGGACCAGGTGGAAGATGCCGACATCCTGCTGGTGCGGTCGGTAACCCCGGTCGGGCCCGGGTTACTGGAAGGCACCCGGGTAAAGTTTGTCGGTACCACCACCATCGGCACCGATCACGTGGACCTGGACTGGCTGGAACAGCAGGGCATTGCCTTCGCGGCTGCCCCCGGCTGTAATGCCAGCAGCGTGGCGGAATATGTGTTGTCGGTGCTTTCGCTGTTTGCCGAGCGCCAGGGGCTTGATGACTGGAGCTCTCTGAGTGTCGGGATTGTCGGCGTTGGCAATGTTGGCGGAACCCTCGCCCGGGTTCTTGACCGGCTCGGTTTTGAGGTTCGGTTGTGTGATCCGCCAAGGCAGGACGCCGAGCCGGAGTCAGGCGAAGCCTTTGTGAGCCTGGCGGAAGCGCTGGAGTGCGATGTCGTCACCCTGCACACGCCGCTGAACCGAACCGGTGCCCATGCTACTCACCATATGATTTCCTCAGCGGAGCTTGCGGCACTTCGGCCCGACCAGCTGCTGATTAATTCAGGCCGTGGCGAAGTCATCGATAACCAGGCCCTGAAACATCGTCTCGAACAGGCTGATGCACCACTGGCAGCGCTGGATGTCTGGGAAGGCGAGCCCCGTATCGATCCGGAACTGGTGGCGCTGACCTGGCTGGCGACGCCCCATATTGCCGGTTATAGCCTGGAAGGCAAGGTTCAGGGCACAGAGATGATCTACCAGGCTCTGAGTCAGTTTCTGGGGTTGCCGGTGCGCAAGAAGGCCGGCCAGTTTTTGCCGGAACCGGCCATGAGCAAGGTCTCGTTTACCAGCAATGCAGCCGAGGATGCGGCGATCCGCATTGCGCTCCGGGCTTGTTATGACCCCCGCCAGGACGACGCCCGCCTGCGATTGGCGATGACAGGAACCCCGGAAGAGCGGGGCATGGCTTTTGACCAGCTGCGCCGGGACTACCCGGTACGGCGGGAATGTTCCAGCCTGAAGGTTCAGCTCAAGGGCAGTAGCAAGTCTCTGCAGGACAGTTTCAAGGCCATCGGTTTCAAGCTGAAAATCTGACCAGGATGCTTGCCTGGTTCTTGCCTGGTTGGCGAAAAGCAGAAGGGGCGCACAGTGCGCCCCTTCTTCGTTATGGCCTGGCTGATCCGCTTATAGCTTGGCGTTCTGCAGCGCGGCAATCCGGTCTTCCAGCGGAGGGTGGGTCATGAACATGGCAGCCAGTCCGGAGCGGGCTCCACGGTTGATACCGAAGGCCTGCAGGGTATCCGGCATCTGGTCCGGCACCTCGCTTTCCTGTTTCAGGCGGGCCAGGGCATTGATCATGGCGCCGCGCCCTGCCAGCTGGGCGCCGGCGATATCAGCCCGGAATTCCCGGCGACGGGAGAACCAGAACACAATAGTGCTGGCCAGGATACCCAGGACGATTTCCGCAACGATGCTGACCACAAAGAAACCAAGCCCGTGGCCGTTTTCGTTCTTGAAAATCACCCGGTCGACAAACGAGCCGATCACCCGGGATGCGAAAATCACGAAGGTGTTCACCACGCCTTGAATCAGGGTCAGGGTCACCATGTCGCCATTGGCCACGTGGCCGATCTCATGGCCCAGCACCGCCCGGATTTCATCCTTGTTGAAACGGTGCAAAAGGCCTTCGCTGACGGCGACCAGCGAATCGTTCTTGTTCCAGCCGGTGGCAAACGCGTTGGACTGGGAAGCCGGGAAAATCGCGACTTCCGGCATGCCGATGCCGGCATTCTTCGCCAGTTCCGCGACGGTATCGACCAGCCAGCGCTCGGCAGGGGTGCGGGGCGACTCAATCACCTGCGCCTTGGTGCTCCACTTGGCCATGGGTTTGGAGATCAGCAGGGAAATGATCGCACCGGCAAAGCCGAAGACGGCGGCAAAGGCCAGCAGGGAACCGTAATCAATGCCTTGCCCGGCCAGGTAGCTGTCGACCCCGAGCAGGCGCAGGGTAAAGCTTGCCACCAGAATAACGGCCAGGTTAGTGGCCAGAAACAACAGAATGCGCATAGAGTTTTCCTGTAGTGACGTACGCTGAATCGTGTTGGCTGTCTGACCGTTATATGTGGCCCGGGTTCACTGCTTCAAGATCCTTACCGCGATTTAATGCAGCCCTTCGGCACTGAAATCCGCAAAGAAAGCGGCCTGCACGGCCAGGCTGATACGGGTGGAACTGCCGTTTTTCAGGGCGGCCCGCAGCAGGTGGATATAGGTAGAAAGGTCCTGCTGGACTGAGGCCGGAAGGTTCGCTTCCTCGGGCAGGGCCTTCAGCTTCCGGGCCAGTGATTGTGGTGCTGGTGCGCTGAGGCGAACGAAGGCTTCCCGGGTCAGCACCGCCTGGTCCAGGGCTTCCTGGCGGATGGTGTCGACATATCGCAGCAAACCTTCTTCCTGCAGCCACAGCAGGGCGCCGAAGCAAGCCATGTGGCGTTTGCTGTGCAGCCCGAATTCGTCCGGCTCATCCGGGCCGGCAATGTCTTCCACAAACAGGTTGGTGCGCCTGGGGAAGGCAGCGTACAACTGCGCCAGGGCGATGGCTACGTCCTTGTAAAATTCCTCGACATGAATGTCGGCCATGATAGATCCCGATTATTGGCGGTAGTGTTCCAGGAAGTTGGCCAGCCGTCCCATGGCGTCTGCCATGGTGTCCTGCCGGGGCAGGAACACCACCCGGAGGTGTTGCTTGTCGTCGATGTTGAAGGCGGAACCCTGTACCAGCAGGATTTTTTCCTGCAGCAGCAAGTCCAGCACCAGTTTTTCATCGTTGGCGATGGGGAAGTGCTTCGGGTCCAGCTTCGGGAACATGTACAGGGCGCCCTGAGGTTTCACACAGCTGACGCCCGGAATGTCGTTGAGCATGCGCCAGGTGGTTTCGCGCTGTTCATAGAGCCGGCCGCCGGGTGCCACCAGGTCGTTGATGGACTGGTAGCCGCCCAGGGCGGTCTGGATGGCCAGCTGGGCCGGCACGTTGGCGCACAAGCGCATGTTCGACAGCATCTCGATGCCTTCGATCAGGTCCCGTGCCCGATGCTTGGCGCCGCTGATGATCATCCAGCCGGAACGGTAGCCGGCAGCCCGGTAGTTTTTCGACAGGCCGTTGTAGGTAAAGAACAGCACGTCTTCGGCCAGGGAGGCGATGGACGTGTGCACGGTGCCGTCGTACAGAATCTTGTCGTAGATTTCGTCAGCCAGGATGATCAGGTTGTGCTTGCGGGCCAGTTCGATCACCTGGTGCAGCAGCTCATCGGAATACACCGCGCCTGTGGGGTTGTTCGGGTTAATAAGAACAATGGCCTTGGTGCGACGGGTGATCTTCTTCTTGATGTCGTCGATATCCGGGAACCAGTTCTGCTGCTCGTCACAACGGTAGTGCACCGGCTTGCCGCTGGACAGGGTGACGGCTGCAGTCCACAGCGGGTAATCCGGGGCTGGTATCAGCACTTCGTCGCCGGTATTGAGCATGGCCTGCATGGACATCACGATCAGTTCACTGACGCCGTTACCCAGGTAGATGTCATCGATGTCTACCCGGGGAATGCCGCGCTGCTGGCTGTAATGCATGACCGCCTTGCGGGCAGAGAACAGGCCCTTGGACTCCACATAGCCCTGGGCCTGGTGCATGTTGTAGATCACATCCTGCTGGATCTCTTCGGGCACATCCAGTTCGAAGGCAGCCGGGTTGCCGATATTGAGCTTGAGTACCCGGTGGCCTTCTTCCTCGAGCCGACGCGCCTCACGCAGAACCACGCCACGAATTTCATAACATACGTTGTCGAGTTTGGCGGATTTGAAATAGTTCTGCATGGCGTGATGCGTCCTTAACGAAAAACGGGAAAAGTTTCCGGATAACGGAAGCTTACTATTCTAGCGGAGGGATGTACCGGGGTAACAGGGGCAATTGTGACCAATTGTGGCGAATTACCGATTGATCACGGGAAGGTTGCCCGCCGGAAGTGCCAACTCTGTCCCGAAATGCCGTAAAAAGGGATGGTTGGACACAACCAAATTGCGCACAATGCGAACCCGCCCATTCAATACAAGGCAGTCAAATCATGTCGGACGCAACCATCTACGATTTCAGCGCCAAGGATATCAAGGGTAATGAATTATCGCTGGCGGACTATCAGGGCAAGGTATTATTGATCGTCAATACCGCCTCCAAGTGTGGTTTTACGCCGCAGTTCGAGGGTCTTCAGAACCTGCACAAGGAGCTTGGCGACAAGGGCTTTGAAGTGCTGGGCTTCCCCTGTAACCAGTTCCTGAGCCAGGACCCGGGTGATGAAGATGCCATCAGCCAGTTCTGCTCCCTGAATTACGGTGTCAGCTTTCCCATGTTCGCCAAGATCGAGGTGAACGGTGAAGGCACGCATCCGCTGTTCCGGTTCCTGAAAAAAGAAGCCAGGGGGCTGATGGGCTCGGAAAAGGTTAAGTGGAACTTCACCAAGTTCCTGGTGGACAGCAACGGTCGCGTTGTTCGCCGCTATGCGCCTACCGCCAAGCCGGAAGAAATCCGGGCGGATATCGAAAAGCTGCTCTGATTCCGGTGCCACTCCGGGCTCTGCCGGCGGCTACCCGGCCGGCGGTGCCCAGCGGCTGATAATGGCCCGCAACTCGTCCCGCCGGTAAGGCTTGGTCACATAATCGCTCATGCCGGACGCCAGGCAGTGTTCCCGGTCTCCCTGTAAGGCATTGGCGGTTACCGCTATAACCGGAATATCCGCCCATTCCGGGTTCTGCCGGATGGCACGGGTAGCCTCGAAACCGTCCATCACCGGCATCTGGCAATCCATCAGAATGATGTCGTAACGGCGGCCCTCCAGTGCCGCCAGTGCCCGTTCACCGTTCTCTGCCAGGTCTACCCGGTGGCCGAGTTTCTTCAGCAGGCCACTGGCAACCAGCTGGTTTACCCGGTTGTCTTCCACCAGAAGGATCGATAAAGGCCGGTCGCTTGCCTGTTCCGTGATGGCTTCCGGGGCCGGTAGCCTGGTGTCCGTTTCTGCCACCGCCAGCGGCAAGATGACTGTGAAATGGGTGCCGGCCCCTTTGCTGGAATCCACCAGGATACGCCCGTCCATGTGCTCCACCAGTTGCCGGCAAAGGGTCAGCCCCAGGCCGGTGCCGCCATAAAGCCGTGTTGTGCCGGTATCGGCCTGGGAGAAGGGCGAGAAAATGCTTTTCAGCCCCTGCTCGGACATGCCAATGCCGGTGTCGATCACATCGATACGCAGGCTGCCACCGGTCCAGCTGGTGCGTACTTTTACACTGCCGGTGTCGGTGAATTTGATGGCGTTGCCCAGCAGGTTATTGATGATCTGCCGGGTGCGGGTAGGATCACCCAGAAAGCAGGCGGGTAAGTCCGGATAGGTTTCGCTGATCAGCCGAATCTTTTTGCCTTCGGCCTGTTGGCGATGCAGTGTGGTGCATTCGTCGATCAGCTCGCGCATGCTGAACGGTATGGTCTCCAGGCTTAGCTTTCCGGCCTCCACCTTGGAAATGTCCAGGATATCGTTGAGCAGGCCAAGCAGGTTTTCCCCGGCATTCAGGGCAATTTCCAGGCGATTGCGCTGGCCCTGGTCTTTCTCGCTATCCAGCGCCAGCCCCAGCATCCCAAGCACGCCGTTCAGGGGGGTGCGGATTTCATGGCTCATGCTGGCCAGGAAGTTGGCCCTGGTGCGGGCACGCCGTACCGCATCTTCCTTCGCCTTGACCAGGGCCCGGTTACCCCGCTGAAGGGCGTCGTTTTTCTCGGAAATTTCCCGGGTCCGGTCCGCAACTTCCTGTTCCAGCTGGCTGGAATAGTTCTTCATGGTAGCTTCAGCCGTTCGCAGTTGCGAAACGCTGTTGTCCATGTTTTCCAGGTGTTCATTGATAATGCCCACCATGGTGCCGATCTCGTCTTCCCGGTGGTTTTCCGGAACCGGCAGGCGAACTTTTTCCGGGGAGCTGGCGTTTACCTGGCTCAGGGCGTTGATTACGTTGAGCATGGGGCGGGTGAGCACAAAATAGAAAATGGCCAGCAACACCCCGGATAACGCCAGGCTTTTCAGTAGCCCGATAACCAGGGTGTAAGTGGCGCGCTCAAGGAACCGTATGCCGTAGTGGTAGGTATCGATGGTCACCACTAGCTGGCCCAGGGGCAGGTCTGCCAGCTGGGGTACCCGAAGGTTTTCCCGGAACACCCGGTCTGCACCGAACAGCAGGTCGCTGGCCCAGCGGTAACGGGATTCCGGGCTGCTTTCGCTGGAGGCCGACATGGTCTGGCCTTCGTTATCGATCAGCCGGGCATCGATTGCCGCAGGGTGCTGCAGCAGGCCGTCGAGGAGTTCATCTGCCAGCCGCATGTCTATGTTGTAGGCAATCTGGGACGCGGGGCTGTGGCTGGTTTCAATCAGGGCTTTGACTTCCCGCTCCATGGAATCGCGGGCGTCAAAATAATCCAGGGTAATCTGGATCAGGTTCAGCACCAGGCCTACGGCCATGGCAACCAGAACGGTGTCCCGGGTAAGGCGGTAGGAGAGCCGTTGCCTGAAACTTTTGAACACGGTGGTGGTTGATCCCTGGATAAGCGCGGTGTTTTGCGCCAGAGCGTAGCAGAATTCTCCGGATCAGTCCGTTAACCTGCGTAACCGCATTGGCCATTCATTTAATGAATTATGTGATTCCTGTATATTGAAGCGGTGAATAGTCGGCCGGTTGTCAGGCCGTGAACCCCTGATGGAGTCGCCCATGGATATTTCCCGCGTAGACCTCAACCTGCTCGTATACCTGGATGTGTTGCTGCGGGAGCGCAATGTGACCAAGGCCGCTAACCACCTGGGCATTACCCAGCCGGCCATGAGTAACGGCCTGCGCCGCTTGCGGGACTTGTTCGGCGATCCCTTGCTGGTTCGTACCAGCGAAGGCATGACTGCGACTGAACGGGCCCGGGAGCTGCAGCCCCTGGTGCGGGGCATCCTGTCGAACATCGAACAGGCGGTGCAGGAAAAGACGCCGTTTGCGGCCCACGACAGCCAGCGCGTGTTCCGGATCATGGCCAGTGACTACGCAGAATCCTGCCTGATGCCGAGGGTATTGCGGCGGATTCGCCAGGAAGCGCCCCATGTGACCCTGGATGTCCTGACCCCCAGTGATGTCAGCTTCCTGGACGTGGAGCAGGGCCGGCTCGACATGGCCATCAACCGCTTCGACAAGATTCCCCAGTCGTTTCACCAGAAAACCCTCTGGACCGAATACTTTGCCTGCCTGATGAATTCCCACAATCCGATCCTCAGGCAGCCGTTCACCCTGGACACCTACCTGGAAGCCAGCCATATCTGGGTCAGCAAAACCGGTTTTGGTGTGGGTGTCGGGGTAAACCCGAAAGATGTCCAGCGTTTGGGGTGGGTAGACGAAGCTCTGGGGCGGATGGGGCGTAAACGCCAGATTTCCGTGTTTACCCGCCATTACCAGGTGGCCATGTTGCTGGCCGAGCAGCACGACCTGATTGCAACGCTGCCGTCACGGGCGGCCTGGCTGCAGAAAGATAATCCGAACCTGGTGGTGAAGGTGCCGCCGTTCGAAATCCCGCCGTTCGAACTGAAAATGGCCTGGAGTCCCTTGCTGCAGCACAACAGTGACCATCAGTGGTTGCGCCGGCTGATCATTGAAGTGGCCGAGGAGGTGGATGAGGAATTTGCGCCGTTCGGTGCCCGTTTCGAATCGCCCCAGGCAATCTACGGGCAACACTCAGAGCGGTAGTTCCCGCAGTTCCATGGATGGGCGGGCGGCGTCCCACATGCGCTGGAAGGATTCTTCCATCAGTTTTACCCGGCCTGATGCGGCGAAGCCGGCAAAGCCGTCGGGTTTGTTGAAGTGGTGGCGGTACAGAACCCCTTCACGGTCAACCAGCATGAACGGCTGGTCTTCCATCGGGTAATCGGTGTTTACCAGCCTCAGCTCCATGCGGCTGCTCAGACGACGCATCAGCTCAACCAGCTGGTGTCGGCGCTTCACCAGGGGTTTGTCGTCGTGGATCAGCAGTCGGACTTCGCTCAGGCGGTGCCGCCGGGCCACGGCAGAAATCAGTTCCCGCAGCCGGTAACGGTCGTACAGGTCGTGGTCCAGCAGGTTGTCATACAGCCACAGGCGCTGGCCGGCCTGGCCCACCAGCGAATCCATCAGGCCGAGCATGGTGGCTTCGTCGTGAAACAGCCAGCTTTCGGTGTCGGCCCCGAGAATCAGTGGTTGGGTGCGGTCAGCAAGTGCCTGGTGGGCCAGCGAGGGCGCAAGGCAACGCATATCCAGGTGCGGGATGCCGGCGTCATCGTAGGGCTCGGAGCAGATGTGGAAGCCGAAGCGCTCGTAGAATCCGGTGGCGTGGTTCTGGGCCGATAGCCGAAGCTCCTGGAAGCGCCCGGCAGATTCTGCAATCAGGTGCCGCAGCAGCGCCTCGCCCACACCTTTGCCACGGGATTCCGGAAGCACAGCCATTCGCCCGATAAAACCGGTTTCTTCCATGGTGGAAAACAGCCGGGCCGTGGCCATGGGGGTATTGCCCTGATCGACTGCCAGGTAATGGTCGGCAATCTCGTCAGTGTCGTCCCACTCAAGCTCCGGCGGCACCTTCTGCTCATCAATAAAGACCCGCTGGCGGATGTCGCGGATGGAGGCAGGGGCCAGTTGCCAGCTGTATTTGCGAAATCTCGGAGTCATGGCTTACTCGAAGTACAACGAACCCTGGTTATACAGGTTGGTCAGCAGGCCCAGCAGGGCCTCGTCACCGGCAAATTCGGCCAGGGCCGACATATCAATTCGGGCTCCGGCACACAGCAAGGGCGCCAGTGGCTGGGCATCGCCTTTCAGCAGGTATTGCTCACCATCCACAAACAGGGCGGTTTCACCAGCCAGTTCATGGTAGGCAAAGCGGGAGCCTTCGTTCCAGCGCAGCTGCTCGCCGGCGCGGATGGCTTCCGCCAGGTCTTCTGCTTCAGCGGGTTCCTCTGCCGGCACCACGATATCCAAGCTCTTGGGAGCGGTGGTGAACTGGCCGAACCACAGGGCCAGGTTGCGGCGGTCGCCCAGCTGTTCGCGGATTACCGTATCCAGCCGGTCGATAACCTCAGCACCGATGGTGCCCGGGTTGTCCTGAACCTGCAGGTCCGGGTCGTCCAGGTGTTCGGCGGCCTTTTCTTTCTGGCTCAGGAAATCGGTAAAGCTGGTCAGGATGTCGTCGATGGTGGGCGCACGAAAGCCGACAGACAGGGTGATGCAGTCGTCTTCCGCCACACCGTGGTGGCCGATACCCGGGGGCAGGTACAACATATCGCCCGGTGCCAGTGTGACGGTTTCTTCGCCATCCCAGCTGCTCAGAATGCGCAGGGGCGTGCCTTCTACCCGTGGCGATGCATGGTCGCAGTGGCCGCCAAAGGTCCAACGGCGATGGCCCTGGGCCTGCAGCAGGAAGACGTCGTACATGTCGTAGTGAGGGCCAACGCTGCCACCTTTCGGGGCATAGCTGGCCATGATGTCATCCAGGCGCCAGTTGGGGACGAAACGGAAGTTGTCGAGCAGGTCGGCAATTTCCGGTACCCAGTGGTCCAGGCCCTGAACCAACAGGGTCCAGTCCTGTTCCGGCAGGTCGCTGAAGCGATCCGGGTTGAACGGGCCGTTGTGCAGTTGCCAGGGTTTGCCTGCATCGTTCTCGATGACGATGCGGGATTCCACCGCTTCTTCACAAGCCAGGCCGGCCAGTTCGTCCGGGCTGACCGGGCACTGGAAACCGGGAAATGCCTGACGGATCACCAGGGGCTTTTTCTGCCAGTAATCCCGCAGAAATTCAGAAGCTGTCAATCCGCCAAGCATGTCCATGGTGTTGCTCCCGTTTAAATGTTGCCGGCCTGTTCGACGGCATTACCGATGTAGGTGTCCGGAGTCAGGGTGCGCAGTTCGGCCTTGGCTTCTTCCGGAATTTCCAGGGTCTCCACGAAATTCTTGATGACTTCCGCGCTCATGGTTTTGCCGCGGGTCAAGTCCTTGAGTTTTTCGTAGGGCTTTTCGATGTTGTAGCGGCGCATCACGGTCTGGATCGGCTCGGCCAGTACTTCCCAGGCGTTGTTCAGGTCTTCGTTCAGGCGCGCCGGGTTGATTTCCAGCTTGCCCAGGCCTTTCAGGGAGGCTTCGTAGGCAATCAGGCTGTGGGCGAAACCAACACCCAGGTTGCGCAGTACGGTAGAGTCGGTCAGGTCACGCTGCCAGCGGGAAATCGGCAGCTTGGCAGACAGGTGGCCGAAGATGGCGTTGGCGATGCCCAGGTTGCCTTCGGAGTTTTCGAAGTCGATGGGGTTCACCTTGTGGGGCATGGTAGAGGAGCCGATTTCGCCGGCCACGGTCTTCTGCTTGAAGTAACCCAGTGAGATGTAGCCCCAGATGTCCCGGTCGAGGTCGATCAGGATGGTGTTGAAGCGGGCAATGGCATCATACAGCTCGGCAATGTAGTCGTGTGGCTCGATCTGGGTGGTGTACGGGTTCCAGTCCAGGCCCAGGCTCTCGACGAACTCTTCGGCGTTGGCGGCCCAGTCTACATCCGGATAGGCAGACAGGTGGGCGTTGTAGTTGCCCACGGCACCGTTGATCTTGCCCATGATTTCCACTTCACGAATCTGCAGCAACTGACGGCGCAGGCGGTAAACCACGTTGGCCAGTTCCTTGCCCACGGTCGTGGGAGAGGCGGTCTGGCCATGGGTGCGGGACAGCATCGGCTGTTCGGCGTGTTCCCTGGCCAGTTCAGCCAGCTTGTCGACCACCTTTTCCATGCCTGGCAGCAGGCCATGGTCCAGTCCTTCGCGCAGCATCAGGGCGTGGGACAGGTTGTTGATGTCTTCGGAGGTGCAGGCGAAGTGCACGAATTCGGTCACTGCGTGCAGCTCGGGCACATCGGCGATCTTTTCTTTGATCAGGTATTCGACCGCTTTCACATCGTGGTTGGTGGTGCGTTCGATTTCCTTGATGCGCTCGGCATCGGCCAGGCTGAATTCGCTGACCAGCTTGTCCAGGAAGGCATTGGCTTCGGCAGAGAACGCCGGCACTTCGGTAATGGCCGGGTGTGCGGCCAATTGTTGCAGCCAGCGGATTTCGACGGTTACCCGGTTACGGATCAGGCCGTATTCACTGAAGATGCTGCGAAATACGCTGACTTTACTGCCGTAGCGGCCATCGACCGGGGAAATAGCGGTCAGGGCGGTGAGTTCCATCGAAAACCTCTCAGTTCATCAAAGAAAAATCGGATCGGAAAAATGCGAAGGCGTTAATGATACACCAGAGGGCGCTGCGAATCAGCGCAGCAGCTCCCGGGCGTGCAGGATCACTTTCTTGCGCTTGAAGATCAGTTGCCAGCGGTGGCCGCCACTCTGGCGCCAGAGCACAGCCGAACGAATGCCGGCCAGCAGCAGGGCACGGACTTTGTGCTGGTTGTCTTCCCGCTGCAGCATGTTGGGATTGCCGCTGACCTGGATGCGCGGGCCCAGGGTGCTGATGGTATCGCTGTATACGGATGCCAGGTTGCTCAGCAGGTTGCTGTGGGTGTAACCGAAATGGCTGGCGGTGTGGCGGGCCTGCTCAATGCGGTTGCCGAGCACATCCATCACATCGCCCTTGCGCTTGAGCTTGGATTCCAGGTGAATCAGGTTCAGCACATAGCGCAGGACCTCTGCGTCCTGCGGGCGGGCCTGCTGGGCGAATACGGTCGACAGCACCTGCAGGCCATCGCGTATGTCGGACAACTCGCCACCGTAAACATCCAGCGTGGTCTCGGGATCTGTGGCAAACAGCGAGCGGATGCAGGTTTCCATGGCCGCTTCGTTGCAGTAACCGGTGTGCGCAATTTCCCGCACCAGCGCGGCTGCCTGGAAGATACCCGCCAGGGCCAGGGTCTGGTCGTGCAGGGAACGGCTCATGCGTCGGCTTCCGCAGCCAGGCGGGCGGGCAGGGGTTCGTCATCGCGCCAGGTTTCTTCAATCACACCGCCACCGAGACAGACTTCGCCCTGGTAGAACACTACAGATTGCCCGGGAGTCACCGCACGCTGGGCATCGTCAAAGACCACCTTCACGCCTCCATCAATGACCGTGACTTCGCAGTCCTGGTCCGGCTGGCGGTAACGGGTTTTGGCCTTGCACCGGAACTGCTGCGCCGGCGGTTCGCCTGCGACCCAGTCGATGGGGCCGGAGACCAGGCCCCGGGAAAACAGCAGTGGGTGGTTCTTGCCCTGAACGGTGATCAGCACGTTGCGGGACAGGTCTTTTTCTGCCACGTACCAGGGTTCATCGCCAAACTCGGCCAGGCCGCCAATGCCCAGGCCCTGGCGCTGGCCAATGGTGTGGTACATCAGGCCCTGGTGCTTGCCGATCACCTTGCCGTCCGGTGTTTCAATATTGCCGGGCTGGGCCGGCAGGTATTGCTTCAGGAAGTCGGTGAACTTGCGCTCGCCGATGAAGCAGATACCGGTGGAATCTTTCTTGTCGTGGGTTACAAAGCCCTGGGCTTCGGCAATGCGGCGCACTTCCGGCTTTTCCAGCTCGCCCACCGGGAACAGGGTGCGGGCGATGCGGTCGCCGGAGACGGCGTGCAGGAAGTAACTCTGGTCTTTGTTCGGATCCAGTCCCTTCAGCAGTTGCGCTTTGCCACTGCCATCGTTGAGGGGGCGCTGGCGGGTGTAGTGGCCGGTGGCAATGTAGTCGGCGCCCAGGGTGACAGCGTAATCCAGGAAAGCGCGGAATTTTACTTCCTTGTTGCACAGGATGTCCGGGTTAGGGGTGCGCCCGGCGCTGTATTCGGACAGGAAGTGCTCGAACACCCGGTCCCAGTATTCGGCGGCAAAGCTGGCGGTGTGCAGCTTGATACCGATGGCATCGGCCACCGCCTGGGCATCGGCCAGGTCTGTCATGGCAGTGCAGTACTCGGTGCCGTCGTCTTCATCCCAGTTCTTCATGAACAGGCCTTCCACCTGGTAGCCCTGGTCTTTCAGCAACCAGGCAGCTACGGAGGAGTCCACGCCGCCGGACATGCCGACGATCACGCGGGTGTTCTGGGGAGTCTTGGGTTCTGCAGTCTGGGTCATTGGTTTTCCGGGTTACCGCTGAAAAGGGGCGATTTTACCATCTTGTGGCGGTTACGTCTGTCCGTCGACCACCACTTCAAGGGGGAATCGCCGGCCGTTTCGGTAATCCTCGATGCACTGCAGTACCAGCGGGCTGCGTAGCCGGGTGCCCAGGTTGCGGATTTCGTCCAGGGTAAGCCAGTGCGGGGCGATAATGCCGGTATCCAGCTCGGTGGTGATTTGCCTGACGGCTTTGGCGGCGTAACAGAAACGGTAGTAGGTAACGCCGTTGGCCGGGGCCTTGTAGGTGTAAACGCCAAGGAAGGACTCGGGCTCAACCTGCCAGCCGGTTTCTTCCAGAGCTTCGCGCCGGACTGCATCCAGAATGGCTTCACCTTCCTCGATATGCCCGGCAGGCTGGTTGAAAACGACTTTGCCGTGGCTTTCTTCTTCAACCAGCAGAAAGCGGCCCTGTTCGTCTTCGGCGATAACAGCGACGGTGGCGTGGGGTTTCCAGGTCATTTTCGGCTTGGCCTCCTGTTGGTAGTGCGGCGTCCGGGCCTGGCCCTGCGCGGGTTTTGTTTGCCAGCCGGCGGAGTGTCTGGCAAGTGAATGGTTTCAAGGCGGAAATGGCCGGGTTTCAGGCCGTCCAGTGTCCAGTCCCCTATCCGGTAGCGGATCAGTCTCAGGGTAGGGTAGCCCACAGCGGCTGTCATGCGCCGCACCTGCCGGTTACGGCCTTCGGTAATGGTGAGTTCCAGCCAGCTGGTGGGGATGGATTCACGGTAACGCACCGGAGGTACCCGGGCCCAGACATCCGGTTCTGCTATCCGCCTGGCGCTGGCGGGACGGGTCGGGCCGTCTTTCAGTTCGACACCGCTGCACAGTTGTCCGATTGCATCGTCGGAGATTTCCCCTTCAACCTGTACCCAGTAGGTTTTCTGCATTTTGTTGGCGGGGGAGGCGATCCGGTGCTGCAGCGCGCCGTGGTTGGTCAGCAGCAACAGGCCTTCGGAGTCATAGTCCAGCCGGCCGGCGGGGTAGAAACCGGGTTTCTTGATCCATTGGGCAAGGGTTGCGCGGGGTTGTCCGGCGCGGTCATCGGTGAACTGGCTCAGCACCTGGAAAGGTTTGTTGAACAGAATCAGCTCGGCCATGCACGGTTCCTGTTGGTAATACGGAGGAGTGGCAAGCCTAAAGGATTCGGAATTCCGGAAAAAGCACAAAAAAACACGGCCTGCCGGCTACCCGGCAGGAATCGGGGAAATAATCGCCGCGACTGTCTCAGCCGTTAACAGCTCTCGGAGGATACCCCGAGTGGCCTGACAGCTCGCTATCCGGGGACTCGCCGCCTTGCCTGGACTCCTGGCCCGGTTCCCGCTTTGCTGGCGCTTCATCGGGTACGATGTTGATGGCGTGAACGCCTTTTTCGACCGGCTTTTTGTCGAACGTGACCGACTGGCCCGCCTTCAGGGTTTTATACCCCTCCATCTGTACCGAAGAAAAATGGGCGAACAGATCGTCACTGTGGCCGTCTTCGATAATAAAGCCGTATCCCTTGGCGTTGTTGAACCATTTGACTTTGCCTCTTGGCATGATGAACTCCCTTGTTCCCTGTCTGTCTTATTATTGGATTGAGCGTTGTGCGAGTGTTGCTTCTGGTTACATAAGTCTTGCGTTTATTTACATTGTTTTACAATGAAAGTTAACTCTCTGCCAATCCGGCGTCTTAGTCAAGAGTTCTGACGGGGTGAATGAGTGGTTGAAGCAGGTCTGGAAGCTGTATCATGTCCGTATTGATAAATAACGCACGCTTGCTCCGCTTCCGGCTTGAAAAGCCGCAGTCGGGCAACCACATTTAGTCAGGAAACCGAATAACCGGTAAGCAGAACCATGCGGACAATTAAGAATTCTCTACTAGTATTCAATCAGGGGGAGGACGAACAGCCAGGGCGCCATGAGGGGGTCAGTGTTGCGCCTGAAAAGCCTGCCCTGAAGCGCCCGGCCCGATTCCGGGTGGTGCTCCTGAACGACGATTACACACCCATGGACTTCGTGGTGGAAGTATTGATGAAGTTCTTCGGAATGAATGAGGAAAAGGCGACGCAGGTGATGCTGCTCGTCCATACGCAGGGAAAAGCCGTATGTGGGGTATATACCCGTGACATCGCAGAAACAAAGGCGGCACAGGTGAATCAGTATTCTTCGGAATGTGAGCATCCGCTCCTTTGTGAGATTGAACGTGCTGACTGATAGACGGCGGGGTGGCCCATGCTGAGCAAAGATCTTGAAATTACGCTGAATACGGCCTTCAAAAATGCCCGGGACAAGCGTCATGAGTTTATGACCGTGGAGCATTTGTTGTTGGCCCTTCTCGACAACGAATCGGCGGTGGGCGTTCTCAAAGCCTGTGGTGCAGACCTCCAGCGGCTCGAGGAAGAGCTGGTCGAATTCGTGGATTCAACCACACCTCTGATACCGAGCACCGACAGTGAACGCGAAACCCAGCCGACACTGGGCTTCCAGCGTGTGCTGCAGCGGGCGGTATTCCATGTGCAGTCTTCCGGCAAGAAAGAAGTCACCGGCGCCAACGTACTGGTGGCGATCTTCAGTGAGCAGGAAAGCCAGGCGGTGTATGTGCTGAAGAAGCAGAACATTGCCCGGATCGATGTGGTCAACTTTGTCTCCCACGGAATTTCCCGGGTGCAGGGTGCAGAGGACCAGGACGGGATGGATCACTCTGCCCACGAAGAAGCCGGAGAAGAAGGCAGCCAGTCCAGCCCACTGGACAGCTACGCAACCAACCTGAACGAACAGGCACGGCAGGGCCGGATAGACCCGTTGATCGGCCGCGAGCACGAAGTGGAGCGGGTGGTGCAGATCCTGGTGCGCCGCCGCAAGAACAACCCCTTGCTGGTGGGCGAGGCCGGTGTCGGTAAAACCGCCATCGCCGAGGGCCTGGCCAAGCGCATTGTTGACGGCCAGGTGCCGGATATCATCTCCGATGCGGTGGTGTATTCCCTCGATATGGGCGCGTTGCTGGCCGGTACCAAGTACCGCGGTGATTTCGAAAAGCGCCTGAAAGGCCTGCTGAGCGACCTGAAAAAACAGGATCATGCCATCCTGTTTATCGACGAGATCCACACCATCATCGGTGCGGGTTCGGCATCCGGCGGTGTGATGGATGCCTCGAACCTGCTCAAGCCGATGCTCAGTTCCGGCGAACTGCGCTGCATCGGTTCGACAACGTTCCAGGAATTCCGGGGAATCTTCGAGAAAGACAGCGCCCTGGCCCGTCGCTTCCAGAAAATCGATGTGAACGAGCCGAGTGTTGAAGATACCTACCAGATTCTCAAAGGCCTGAAGCCGAATTTCGAGAAACACCACGACCTGACCTACACCGACCAGGCTCTGCGGGTGGCTGCAGAGCTGGCAGACCGGTATATCACCGATCGCCACCTGCCGGACAAGGCCATTGACGTGATCGACGAAGCCGGGGCCCGGCAGCGGCTGCAGCCGGAAGACAAGCGCAAGAAGACCATCGAAGTTTCGGATATCGAAGACGTGGTGGCGAACATTGCGCGCATTCCGCCGAAGAACGTTTCCACCAGCGACAAAGACCTGCTGCGTAACCTGGAGCGGGATCTGAAAATGGTGGTGTTCGGGCAGGATCCGGCCATCGAATCCCTGGCTACGGCCATCAAGCTGGCCCGCGCCGGCCTGAAAGCACCGGAAAAGCCGGAAGGTGCCTTCCTGTTTGCCGGGCCGACCGGTGTTGGTAAGACGGAAGTGACCAAGCAGCTGGCCAAGGTTCTGGGCATCGAACTGGTTCGCTTCGATATGTCCGAATACATGGAGCGCCATACCGTATCGCGGTTGATCGGTGCGCCTCCGGGCTATGTCGGTTACGACCAGGGCGGCCTGCTGACCGAGGCGGTCAACAAGCATCCGCACTGTGTGTTGCTGCTGGATGAAATCGAGAAGGCGCACCCCGAGGTGTTCAACCTGCTGCTGCAGGTGATGGACCACGGTACCCTGACCGATAACAACGGCCGCAAGGCGGATTTCCGCCACGTGATCCTGGTGATGACCACCAACGCCGGCGCCGAGAGCATGGCTCGCCGTTCCATCGGCTTCAGCGAGCAGGACCATAGTACTGACGGCATGGAAGTGATCAGCAAGACCTTCACGCCGGAGTTCCGTAACCGCCTGGATGGCATTATCCAGTTTGCCGACCTGCAGAAGGCCACCATTACCCATGTGGTGGACAAGTTCCTCACCGAGTTGCAGGCGCAACTGGACGAGAAACATGTGGTGCTGCATGTGGATGAAGCTGCCAAGGTGTGGCTGGCCGAGAAGGGTTACGATGTGACCATGGGCGCACGCCCGATGGCGCGTCTGATCCAGGACAAGATCAAGCGGCCACTGGCCGAGCAGATCCTGTTCGGAAGCCTGGCAGAGAAGGGTGGGGATGTGTTCATCCACCTGAAAGGCGACGAGCTGGTGTTCGAGTACGAGAACGAGCCGGCAGAAGCCCTCTGAAGCAACAAAAAAGCCCCGCACTTGCGGGGCTTTTCAGATGTCACTCGAGCAGATTAACGGGCGCGGTATACGATGCGGCCCTTGCTCAGGTCATAGGGAGTCAGCTCAACCTTGACCTTGTCTCCGGTCAGGATGCGGATGTAGTTCTTGCGCATTTTTCCTGAGATGTGGGCAGTCACAACGTGGCCGTTGGACAGCTCAACGCGGAACATGGTGTTGGGAAGGGTGTCGATAATAACGCCTTCCATTTCAATGACATCTGATTTCGCCATTCAGTAGAAACCTCGTTCGGAATGCTTTTCGGTGATTTTAAATTGCGCAATTCTGCCTGAATTCTTGCCGTTTGGCAAAAGTCAGTCTGATTGCAGTTCTCGCCAGTGCCCGTCGCGCAGCGCTTCGATGGGTTTGAAACGGGTTTTGTAGTTCATTTTACGGCATTCCCGGATCCAGTAACCCAGGTACAGATGGGGCAGGCCGCGGCGCCGGGCTTCTTCAATCTGCCAGAGTACGGCAAAGGTGCCCAGGCTCCGGTCTTCCAGTTCCGGAGCAAAAATGGTGTAGATGGCGGACAAGCCGTCATCCAGCAGGTCGACCGCTGCCAGGCCGGCCAGTTCGTCTCCCAGGGAAATTTCCAGGAACCAGGAGTCGGTGGCGCCGTCTACCAGGAACGATGTGAACTGCTCCCTGGAGGGCGGGTACATATCGCCATCCCGGTGGCGCTCTTCAATGTAGTGGGCGTACAGCCGGTAATAACGCTCGCTGAAAGCGGCGGGCACCAGGCGGCACGACAAGTCTTCATTCTTGCGCAAGACACGGCGCTGGTTACGATCCGGCTGGAACTGATCTACCTTCAGGCGTACCGGCACGCACGCATTGCACTGTTCACAATGGGGGCGGTAATAGTGGGAGCCGCTGCGCCGGAATCCCAGTGCCGTAAGTTGGCTGTAGAGTTTCTTGTCGACGTTGGCCCTCGGGTCCACAAACATAGTGGTGGCTTCGCGATCCGGCAGGTAGCTGCAGTCGTGGGCAGGTGTGGCGAAGAAGACCAGCGTTCTGAGATTGCTCATTCATTCCTCCGGCCCGGGCCAGCGCCAGTTGAAGGCCCAGTCTTCCTTTTCCGGTTTTTGATCCACGTACTTCCCGAGTATAGATAAAAACTCGTCCCTGGGAATAGTTCGCGCTCCCATGCTGAGCAGATGGTCGCTCTCGACCTGGCAATCCATCAGTCTGTAGCCCCATTGTGCCAGCTGACCGGCCAGGTGCACCATCAAAACCTTGGAAGCATTGGTTTCCAGGGAAAACATGGACTCACCGAAGAAGCAACGCCCCAGGGCAATGCCGTACATGCCCCCGGCCAGCTCACCCTTGCGGTTCCAGACTTCGATGGAGTGTGCGGTGCCGTGCCGGTGCAGGTCGGTATAGGCCTGGATCATGTCGTCGGTAATCCAGGTGCCTTCGGCGCGGGTGGTGGCACACAACCGGATGATGCGGCTGAAGCATCGGTCTGCGGTAACCTCGAACCGGTGCTGGTTCAGGGTGCGGCGCAGGCTGCGGGATACGTGGACTTCGTCCGGAAACAGGACGCAACGGGGATTTGGGGACCACCAGAGAATGGGCTGGTCGTCGCTGAACCAGGGGAAGATGCCGTTCCGGTAAGCCAGCAGGAGCCGGCCCCGGGACAGGTCGCCACCCACGGCGAGAAGACCGTCCGGATCGTCCAGTGCTTCGTCGGCCGGAGGGAACCAGAGTTCCTCCGGCTCCAGCCAGGGTAGAGAGGTCATTCCGTGTCGGCCGTTTAGTCCTGCTGGTCCAGGAATTTCTCGGCATCCAGGGCGGCCATGCAGCCGAAACCGGCGGAGGTAACAGCCTGGCGGTATACGTGGTCGGCTACGTCGCCGGCGGCGAATACGCCCGGAATGCTGGTCTGGGTGGCCATGCCGTTCAGGCCGGACTGGATACGCAGATAGCCGTTGTCCATGTCGAGCTGGCCTTCGAACAGGCTGGTGTTCGGCTTGTGGCCGATGGCGATGAATACGCCGGCCAGGTCGATGTCCCGGGTGCTGCCGTCTTCGGTGCTCTTGATGCGCATGCCGGTTACACCGGTGCCGTCGCCCAGTACTTCATCCAGGGTGTGGTTCCAGACGATCTTCACGTTGCCGTTCTCGGCCTCGGCCTTTTCGAACAGCTTGTCCTGCAGGATCTTCTCGGAGCGCAGCTTGTCGCGGCGGTGCACCAGGGTCACTTCATCGGCAATGTTCGACAGGTACAGGGCTTCTTCAACGGCGGTGTTGCCACCACCGATCACAGCGACTTTCTGCTTGCGGTAGAAAAAACCGTCGCAGGTAGCGCAGGCTGATACACCCTGGCCCTTGAACTTCTCTTCGGATTCCAGGCCCAGGTACATGGCGGAGGCACCAGTGGCGATGATCAGGGCGTCGCAGGTGTACTCGCCGCTGTCGCCCTTGAGGCGGAACGGGCGGTTCTGCAGGTCCGCTTCGTTGATGGTGTCGTACACGATCCTGGTTTCGAAGCGCTCGGCGTGCTTCTGCATACGCTGCATCAGTTCCGGGCCCTGAACGCCGTCGTTGTCGCCCGGCCAGTTGTCCACGTCTGTGGTGGTGGTGAGCTGTCCACCCACTTCAATGCCGGTAATCAGGGTCGGGTTCAGGTTGGCGCGGGCGGCATAGACTGCTGCGGTGTAACCTGCGGGGCCGGAACCAAGAATGATCAGTCGGGAGTGCTGTGTTTCGCTCATGGGAATCTCGCTGGTATGTGATATGTAATCTGGATGTATGAGGCCGGAGCCGGATTATTCAAGTACCGAGACCGTGGTCAGCAGCTGTCGCACCCGCTCCTTGCTCTTGCCGGATTCGCCCTGCTCAAGCCGGTGCTCGGCCACGGAGGGGAACACTGCCTGGACGTCGTCTGGCAGCACGTGGTCACGCCCCGCCATCAGGGCCCAGGCCTTGGCGGCCCTCAACAGCCCGAGGCCGGCTCGCGGCGACAGGCCGTAGACCAGGCCTGGCATGCGCCGGCTTTGTTCAAGCAGTCGCTGCAGGTAGTCCAGCAGGGCAGGGCTGGCGCTGACTTTTTCGACGGCGGCCTGAGCCGCTTCCAGCTCCGGCTGGGGCAGTATGGCCTGCAGCCGCCCGGTGATGGCCCGGCGATCTTCGCCTTCCAGTAGCTCCCGTTCCGCTTTCGGATCCGGGTAGCCCAGTTGCAGTCGCATCAGAAAGCGGTCGAGCTGGGATTCCGGCAGCGGAAAGGTGCCACCCTGTTCAATGGGGTTCTGGGTGGCAATCACAAAGAACGGCGAAGGCAGTGGCCGGGTTTCGCCTTCAATGGATACCTGGCGCTCTTCCATCGCTTCCAGCAGGGCACTCTGGGTGCGGGGCGAGGCCCGGTTGATTTCGTCTGCCAGTACCACCTGGGCAAAGATCGGGCCCGGGTGAAACACCAGGCTGCCGGCCTCCCGGTCGTACATCGAATAACCCAGAACGTCCGCGGGTAGCAGGTCGTTGGTGAACTGGATGCGTTGATAGCTCAGCCCCATGATCTTCGCCAGCGCGTGGGACAGTGTGGTCTTGCCCATGCCTGGTATGTCTTCGATCAGCAGGTGGCCGCGGGCCAGTAGGCCACACAGGGCCAGGCGGATCTGGTTGTCTTTGCCCAGCAGAATCTTGTTGAGCTCGGCAACCACGCTGTCCATTTTCTGTTTCATGCAGGCCTCAGTCCCGTACCCGTTTGAGAATGTCGTCGTAGGCATCAATGCGCCGATCCCGAAGATACGGCCAGATACGCCTGACGGATTCAGTCCGGTCGCGGTCCAGCGTGGCGGTCAGAATACATTCGCTTTCATCGTCGGCCCGGGCCAGGAATTCGCCCTGGGGCCCGCAGATAAAGCTGTTGCCCCAGAAGCGGATGCCGTCGCCCTGGCCGGACGGGTCGGGTTCAGTGCCCACACGGTTGGGGGCAATCACCGGCAGGTTGTTAGCCACCGCGTGGCCCCGCTGAACAGTTACCCAGGCTTCCAGCTGGCGGGCCTGTTCGTCGGCTTCGTCGGTAATGTCCCAGCCGATGGCCGTGGGATAGATCAGGATTTCCGCGCCGGCCAGCGCCATCAGGCGGGCGGCTTCCGGGTACCACTGGTCCCAGCACACCAATACCCCGAGCTTGCCGACGGAGGTATTGATCGGGGTAAAGCCGCTGTCACCATTGTTGAAGCGGGCGTCGCCCGGGGTGAAATAGAACTTTTCGTAGAAGCCCGGGTCGTCCGGGATGTGCATTTTCCGGTAGATCCCGGCCAGGCTGCCGTCGGTATCAAACACTACCGAGGTGTTGTGATACACCCCGTTCATCCGGCGCTCGAAGATAGAGCCTACCAGCACAATGCCGAGCTCCCTGGCCAGCTCCGACAGGCGGTTGCTGGTGGGGCCGGGAATGGGTTCGGCGAGTTCGAAAACGGCGGTGTCTTCGGTCTGGCAAAAATACAGGGTGGCGTGCAGCTCCTGCAGTACCACCAGTCGCGCCCCCCCGGTGGCGGCTTCCCGCACCAGTTTTTCGGAGGTTGCCAGGCTGGCGGCTTTGTCGTTACTGCACTTTTGCTGGATAGCAGCGATTGTCAGCTGGCTCATAGGGAAACGACTCCGGCAGGAATCTGCATGGTGACACAGTGCAGGCTGCCATGCTGGTGGATCAGTGGACGGCAGTTAACGGGAATGATTTCCCGCTCCGGGAAGATCTCACCCATGATGCGAATGGCTTCCGGATCTTGCGGCACATCGTAGACCGGCAAAAGAACTGCATCGTTGATAATCAGGAAGTTGGCATAGGTGGCCGGCAGGCGCTCGCCCTCTTCGTCATAGATGGCATCGGGCCAGGGCAGTGCAGTCAGCTTGTAGGGGCTGCCATCCTGCTGGCGGAACTCCTGCAGTTCCTCTTCCATGGCGGCCAGGGCGCTGTAGTGTTCGTCTGCCACATCCGGACAGGTGACATAACAGATGTGGTCCGGGGCGCAGAAGCGGGCGAGGGTGTCGATGTGGCTGTCGGTGTCGTCGCCGGCCAGGTAGCCGTGGTTGAGCCACAATATGCGGTCTGCGCCCAGCAACTCGGAGAGCCGATGTTCGATGTCTGAGCGATCAAGGTCCGGGTTGCGGGTGGGGGTCAGCAGGCATTCGCTGGTGGCCAGGATGGTGCCCTGGCCGTCAGATTCAATGGAGCCGCCTTCCAGGACAAAATCCACCGCTTGCATCGGTGTCTTGCCGAATACGCCTGCATTGGCCAGGTGTCGGTTGAGGGCGTTGTCTTTCTCCCAGGGGAATTTGCCGCCCCAGGCGTTGAAGCTGAAATCCAGAAGCGTGGCGCTGTCAGCATCGGTAACGGTAATGGGGCCGTGGTCCCGTGCCCAGGTGTCATTGGCCGGGGCCGGTACGGCCACAACGTGGCCGGGGAGATGGTTGTCTTCAGCGTACTGGTTCAGTTCCTGCCCCAGCTTTTGCAGCCCGGCCACAAACTCGCAACTGATTACCAAATGTTCAAAGCGCAGTACCGCTTTGGCGATGTCGAGGAAGACCTGTTCTGCATCTGCCATCATCCGCGCCCAGTCGGTTCCGGGATGAGGCCAGGTCAACATTACTGCGCTCTGGGGAGCCCATTCCGCAGGCAACACTCGTCTGGAAGTCACTGTTATCTGCCACCTTGGTTCGCAAAAAGCAGTCATTCTATCTGACCGCTAAGGCAACGTCAGGACATGGGCAATGAAAAACCGGTGTATTGCCCCCGACCGGTTATTTGCGGCGCTTCATGACCGCATGGATAACCCGGTCGTGTTCCAGGTACACCACGAAGTCCTGGTAGTGCCACTGGGTAATCGGTGGCTGGCCAACCGGGCCCCGAATCTCGATAGGGGCACCCCAGCGACTTTGCACGGACCCCCCGGTCATGCCGTTGGCCGGCAGTTTGACAAGGCTGCGGTCTGCCTGGCTGCCAACCGGGATGGTCAGTTGTTCTGCGTGGGCCTGGGGCAGGGCTGCAACCGCCATTGCTGAGGCCATGGTAAAGGCAGCGATCAGGTTCCGTTTGTTGTTCATAGATGGCTCTCCACTGATGCCGGAATGCTGTGGTGTGTCCACGGAATGTGTATAAAACGTAATATCCCGAAAATATTAGCAAAAGTCAGTATATTTTCGAGAGTTTATCCGGTTTGCCCCCGTGTTTTCAGTCATTGGATCACATCGGGCGTAATTTTGCGGGCAGCCTGCCGGCCATGGTGCGGCGGGTGGTGCGGTTGCAACGCATTTTGATCCAAGGCGATAATGCGCGCCGGCATCTACCCCTCTGAAAGTGGCGACAGGCACCTCCTAATGTTCAGACCCTTATCGTTTTATATAGGCCTGCGATACACGGCCGCCAAACGGCGCAATCACTTTATTTCCTTTATTTCCCTGACCTCCATGATCGGCCTTATGCTGGGTGTGGCGGTGCTGATTATTGTGTTGTCGGTGATGAACGGCTTCGACCGGGAGCTCAAGCAGAGAATTCTGGGCATGGTGCCCCACGCGACCATTCAGGGCGCCAATGGCCCGCTGGAAGACTGGCAGAAGATTGACCAGCTGGTGCAGGAACACCCCAGGGTGCTGGCGGCCGCGCCGTTTATCCAGGGGCAGGGCATGGTGACCGGTGGCGGCAATGTGCGCGGGGTGATGCTCAGCGGTGTTCTGCCGGAAGAAGAAGCCTCGGTTTCGATCATCGAGAACCACTTTATCGAAGGTGGGCTGGACGATCTCAAGTCCGGTGAATTCGGCATCATTATCGGCCGGTTGATGGCAAACAGCCTGCGGTTGGCGATTGGCGATAAGCTGACGGTGGTGTTGCCGGAAGCGTCGGTGACTCCGGCCGGTGTGTTGCCCAGGCTCAAACGCTTCACCGTGAAGGGTATTTTCAGTGTCGGCGCAGAACTTGATGGCAACTACGCCCTGATTCACATGGACGATGCCGCGCGGCTGATGCGTACCGGTGGCAAGGCGGAAGGTGTGCGCTTGCTGGTGGATGATCTGTTTGCCGCGCCCCGTGTGGTTAACCAGGTGGCCCAGGAGCTGGGTGGCCGCTATTACGTATCCGACTGGACCCGCACCCACGGCAACCTGTTCCAGGCTATCCGCATGGAAAAAACCATGATCGGCTTGTTGCTGATGTTCATTGTGGCGGTGGCTGCGTTCAATATTGTATCCACCCTGGTGATGGTGGTAACGGATAAAACGGCCGACATCGCCATTCTGCGCACCATGGGGGCCACTCCGGGCCGGATCATGCGCATTTTCATTATCCAGGGGGCGGTAATCGGCGTGTTCGGTACGCTGGTAGGCACCACCCTGGGTGTGCTGGGCGCACTCAACATCAGCGGCATTATTGCCTGGCTGGAAAGCGCCATGGGGCACCAGTTCCTGAGTGCGGATGTGTACTTCATCAGCTATCTGCCATCGCAGTTGCAGTGGCAGGATGTATTTATTATCAGCGGTGCCGGCCTTGCCATGAGCCTGCTGGCAACGATTTACCCGGCCTGGCGTGCATCGCGGGTCGAACCGGCGGAGGCTTTGCGCTATGAGTGATGTCACAGCGAACGAGGCAGGCAAGCCTCTGGTGATCGACTGCCGGCAGGTGACCCGAACCTACAGTGAGGGCCCGGAGAAGCTCACGATTTTCTCTGACATCTCGCTGGAGGTGACGCCCGGAGAAACCGTTGCCATTGTCGGTAGCAGCGGTGCAGGCAAGACTACCCTGCTGAACCTGCTGGGCGGGCTGGACAAGCCCTCGTCCGGCCAGATCGAGATTTGTGGCCAGAACATTCACAAACTCTCGGAAGCCGGCCGGGCCCGCTTCCGTAATCGCCATCTGGGGTTTGTGTATCAGTTTCATCACCTGTTACCAGAATTCTCCGCACTGGAGAATGTGATGCTGCCCTGTGTGTTGGGTGGCTTGTCGCCGGCCCAGGCCCTTCCGAAAGCCGAAGCGCTTCTGGGGCGTGTGGGCCTGGCTGAGCGGCTTCGTCATAAGCCGGGTGAACTGTCAGGCGGAGAGCGCCAGCGCGTGGCCATTGCCCGTGCCCTGGTGAACGAGCCGGATTGCGTGTTGATGGACGAGCCTACCGGTAACCTGGACCAGCACACCGGTGAGGGGGTTCGGGTTTTGATCGAGGAGCTGCGTGATCAGTCCGGCATCGCGTTCATCATGGTGACACACGATATGACCATGGCCCGGAGTCTGGGGCGGGTGTTGCGCCTGGAACAGGGCCGGCTGGTTCAGGAAGTCTGATTACCAGGGGCGCGGCCAGCGCGCCTGGCTATGCGTCGCTGGCGCCAGTCGGTGCGGATTTTTCGCCGCCACAGATACTGGATGCCCAGATAGGCGAGGCAGGCACAGAGGGTGGCGATGATCAGTGACCCCAGGTACAGCGGAATGCCGATGTCCACCAGGCGGTGGCTGATCCAGTGCCAGGTAAGTTCGAATTCAAAGTCGAGCACCGGGCGATCCAGCAGCCAGGCCCCGAGTTTGTAGTTGAAATAGAACATGGGTGGCATGGTCAGCGGGTTGCTGATCCACACCAGTGCCACCGACAAGGGCAGGTTAGCGTTGATCCAGATGGCACAGAAGGCCGCGGCCAGCATCTGGAAGGGCATAGGAATAAAACAGAACCAGACGCCGACCAGGAACGCCCGTGCTACGCAATGCCGGTTGATGTGCCACAGGTTGGGTTCATGGAGGATATCGCCCAGAAAGTGCAGCGAACGCATGGCGCGCACTCTCTCGGGGCTGGGCAAATACCGTTTCATGAACTTCTTCGGCATTGGAAGTTCGGCCTGTTGCGTTGTAGTGAAACACCACTGACAAACGGAAATTGTCAGCTTTTACCAGAGGAGGACAGGGAGTGTCCGGGCAAGTTTATAACGGCTGTGAGCGCATAAAACCGGCGCTGGCCGCATCCTGCATGGTCGCCTTCTCTAGCGGCGTTATCTTACTGTATTGGCTGACAGTCTTACCACCTTATACATGGTTGTTTGTGCTTACCTTCATGGTTGGTGCCGCCGCGTTTTGGGGGCGGGGCAGCCGGTTCTCCAGTCTCTGTTTATTGGTTTGTTTCGGGTTGCTGGGCCTGCTCTGGGCCACCTGGCATGCCGATGGGCGCCTGGCGGAGCGGTTGCCCCAGGGGCTTGAGGGCGAGCAGGTGACAGTCTCCGGTCATCTGTGCAGCCTTCCTCAACCGGGCAGCTTTGGCAGTCTCCGTTTCAATTTCTGTGTCCAGCGCTGGCACGAACCTGCGACGGTGCCCGAAGGCACCCGCTTGCCGGAAACCCTGCGGCTGGCCTGGTACGGGCGTGACGGTAAAGACCTGCCTGACCACCGGCTGCGCCTGGAAGTCGTCCTCAAACGCCCCCACGGCAACCTGAACCAGGCCGGCTTTCGCTACGAGGACTGGTTGTTCCGGAACGGCTTCCGGGCCACTGGAAGCGTCAGGAGCGTTGCCCCGGAGCCCGGGCTTGCCTGTGGCTGGCACTGCCAATACCGGGCCTGGCACCAGTCGGTGGCGGCTGTGGTGGAAGGCTGGTTTGGTGAGGCGCAACAGTTTCCCCTGATTGCATCGCTGCTGATCGGTAACCGAGGGCATCTGGAAAACGCCCATTGGGAGACCCTGAAAGCCACCGGCACCATTCACCTGGTGGCTATTTCCGGCCTGCATCTGGGCTTGGTGGCGGTAGCCGTGGGGTTGCTCGGGCGCCGGCTGTTGTTGCTGGTGCCATCGGGGTGGGTGTCCGTTTATCAAGGCCGGGTGGCGGTGTTTGCGTTGGTGATGCTGTGCAGCCTGGCCTATGCCCTGCTGGCGGGGTTTACGGTACCTACCCGCCGGGCCTTGATCATGGTGGTTGTGGGTGGCTGGTATCTGTTGATGGCCCGGGAAGCCAGTGCCTGGCAACCCTTTGTGACGGCTCTGTTCCTGGTGTTGCTGCTGGATCCATTTGCGCCGCTGGATCAGGGCTTCTGGCTTTCCTTTGGTGCGGTGGCGGTGTTGTTGCTAGTGTTTGCCGGCAGGGTATCGGCTCCGGGCTGGCTGAAAGGCCTTGTGCTCGCGCAATTTGCGGTGTTCGCCGGTTTGTGGCCGGTTCTGTCGCACTTCGGCCTGGGCCAGCCGGTGGCTGGATTGCTGGCCAACCTGTTGGCCATTCCCTGGGTGTCCCTGGTGGTGATGCCGGTGTTGTTTGTGGGTGCATTGCTGTCGGTGCTGTCCGGCGGCGGGTTGTCGGGCTTCGCGATGGTGCTGATGGACGGAGCACTGGCGTTGCTCTGGGGCTGGCTTGAGTGGGTCCAGGTGCTGGACTGGCCTGTGCCCGGAGGAGGCAAGGTTGCGCAATCCGGCTTGCTGGTACTGGTGGTGGTTGTCATGATCCGGCTGCCGGTGCCCGGGTTCCGGCCCGCGGCATTCGCTGCCATCGCCTTATGGAGTCTTGCGGCGCTGTACCATCGCGAGCCGGAGAACTCGTCAGTGGCGGTTCCGGAAATTCGCATCCTGGATGTGGGGCAGGGGCTGTCAGTTCTGATCCGGGTGGATGACAAGGTGCTGCTCTATGACACCGGCCCGGAGGTGAAAGGCGTGTTTTCTGCGGCCGATTCGGTGTTGATACCGGAGCTGAGCGCCCGGGGTGTCCGGCGGATAGACCACCTTGTGCTCAGCCATGCCGATAACGACCATTCCGGCGGCTTGCCTGTGTTGCTCGATACCTTCGATGTGGTGCGGATATCCAGCGGTGAAGCCGGGGAGCTATCCGGGAGTTTGGACGGCCTGCGCCTTGTGCATGACTGCCCGGCATTACCGGAGCGCTGGGGAGACCTGGAGCTGGCATTCTGGCAAGCGCCGGATGCAAGGGCGGGTAACGATGCATCCTGTGTGCTCCGGGTAAGTCATGGGCTGTCCGATACCGAGATCTGGCTGACCGGTGATATCAGCGACGGGGTAGAAGCCCGGATGTTGGCGGCCTCGGAGCTGGACTGGTTCCACCGGCAGCCGGCCCACCGCCTGGTGCTGGCACCCCACCATGGCAGCAAAACCTCGTCGTCAGAAAGCTGGGTGGAAACTCTGCGGCCCGACCAGGTCATCTACACCGCCGGATATCGCCATCGTTTCGGACACCCCCATCCGGAGGTGACGGCCCGCTATCGCCAGGCCGGAGCCCGGGCGTTGAATACAGCCTGTTCCGGTCAGATTGCCATTACCTTGCCGGCGACAGGCCCGGAAATCGAAGAAATCCGCCATTCCGCACCCTTCTGGGTAGCCGCTCCGGGCCTGGCCCGTGACCAATGTAATATACCGTGACATTCCGGGTGTGGCCTGCACCGGCAGCTATGCTAAAGTAGCGCGGCTTGTAATTAATCAGGGAGATCAAGCGTGTTCGAGCTGTTGAAAGCCGGTGGCATCCTGATGGTGCCTATTGTTGCCTGTTCCATTCTGGCCCTTGCCATCGTTCTGGAGCGATTCTGGTCTTTGCGTGCTTCCCGCGTAGCGCCGCCGCAATCGATCAATGAGCTCTGGCGCTGGATCAAGAAAAAAGAGCTTAACGGTCGCAAGCTCAAAGCCCTGCAGGGCTCCTCTCCGCTGGGCCGGGTTCTGGCCGGTGGTCTGATCAATGCCAAGCATGGCCGTGAGGTCATGAAAGAAAGCATCGAACACGAAGCCAGCCAGGTTATCCACGAGCTGGAACGGTTCCTGAACCCGCTGGGAACCATTGCCACCATTACCCCGCTGCTGGGTCTGTTGGGGACGGTTATCGGTATGATCAAGGTATTCGCCGAGATCCAGCTGGCCGGTGTCGGTAACGCAGGCAACCTCGCAGGCGGTATTTCCGAAGCCCTGATTACCACGGCTGCAGGCCTGAGCGTTGCCATTCCTGCGCTGATCTGCCATCGCTATTTTATCCGCCGCGTTGACGAGCTGGTGGTTAACATGGAACAGGAAGCCATAAAACTGGTGGAAGTGGTTCATGGTGACCGTGAAATCGACGTGGAAGGAGCCTGAACACAGTGAAGTTCAAGCGCCAACGAAGCCAGGAAGTCGGGGTAGACCTGACGCCACTGATCGACGTGGTGTTCCTGCTGCTGATTTTCTTTATGGTATCCACCACCTTCACCCGGGAAAGCCACCTGGAAGTGGAATTGCCGCAAGCCAGTGGTGATCCGGCAACGCCGTCTGAAGTGCGCCAGATTGACGTGGTGATCAATGCCGAAGGCCAGTACATCCTGAATGACAGGACACTGGTGAACAACCGGCGCGAGACCCTGGAGCGGGGTGTCAGGGAACTGGCTGAGGGAGATAGCAACCTGCCGTTTATCATCACGGCAGATGCCCGTACTCCCCACGAATTTGTTGTGCGCGCCATGGATGTGGCCGGTCGCCTGGGGTTTGCGAAACTGAGCATAACCACAGAGCGGGAGGCTGATAGCCAGTGATCGATGTAAGGCCGGAACCGCTCAAAGCTCCGCCGGTTGGAAGCTGGACAACCTACAAGCGCCTGCTCACCTACGTAAAACCTTTCTGGCTGGCGTTTTCGCTGGCCGTGCTGGGCAACATCATCTACGCGGCGGCGTCTACCGGTATGGCGGCAGCCATGGAGTATGTGATCACCGCCATCGAAAACCCCACCGACCAGAACCGGATGCTCCTGACCGGCCTGATCGTTGGTGTGTTTGCCCTGCGCGGCCTGGGCACCTTCTTCAGTCAGTATTTCATCAGCTATGTTGGCCGCAATGTTATCAACGCACTGCGTAACGATGTCTTTGACCGGCTGATGACCCTGCCATCCCGTTACTTCGACGACAACGCCGCCGGCCGGCTGGTGTCCAAGCTGACGTTCAACGTGGAGCAGGTGGCGGAAGCGGCTACCAATGCCATCACCATTACCCTGCGCGAAGGCCTGACCATTGTCGGCTTGCTGGGCTTCATGCTGTATACCAACTGGAAACTGACCCTGGTGTTCCTCACCGTGGGGCCGGTGATCGGTTTCGTGGTCAGCTATGCCAGTAAACGCTTCCGCCGGATCAGCAAGCGCATTCAGGGCTCCATGGGCGATATTACCCACGTGGCTTCGGAATCCATCACCGGTTACCGGGTGGTGCGTACCTTTGGTGGCGAAGACTACGAGCGGGAGCGTTTCCGTGATGTCAGCGAGCGCAACCTGAAGCAGAGCCTGAAAATGGCTTCCACCCAGGCCATCAGTGTGCCGGTGATCCAGGTGCTGGTGGCGATTGCCATTGCGGCCCTGGTCTGGACCATGCTGGCCCCGGAAATTCGCGGTGAAATGACCACCGGACAACTGGTTGCCTTTATTACCGCGGCAACCACCATGGCCAAGCCGATCCGCCAGGTAACTTCGGTGCACGCCAAGATCCAGAAAGGTGTGGCCGCCGCCTACGACGTGTTCGAAACCATGGACGAACAGCCGGAAGAAGACCTTGGCGGGTTCGCGCCGGATCGGGTGGAAGGCCGTATCGAGTTTGACCAGGTATCTTTCCGCTACCGCGACCAGCTGGATAACGTACTGGAAGGCATTTCCCTGAGCATTCCGGCGGGCCAGAGCGTTGCCCTGGTCGGGCGCTCTGGCAGTGGCAAGTCCACACTGGTGAGTTTGTTGCCCCGGTTCTACGAGTTCACCGGCGGTGATATCCGCATCGACGACCATTCCCTGAAAGAATTCTCCCTGCAGGCACTGCGTTCGCAGATTGCCCTGGTAAACCAGAACGTGGTGCTGTTCAACGACACCATCGCCGCCAACATTGCCTATGGCGCGTTGCGGGATTGCAGCCGTGAGGAAATCCGGGAAGCAGCGGCCAAGGCCCATGCCCTGGAGTTCATCGACCGCATGCCGGAAGGGCTGGATACCATGATCGGCGATAACGGTGTGATGTTGTCCGGTGGTCAGCGACAGCGGCTGGCTATTGCCCGGGCGCTGCTGAAGAACGCGCCGATCCTGATTCTGGATGAGGCCACTTCGGCGCTGGATACCGAGTCTGAGCGGCATATCCAGGAAGCGCTGGAAACGGTCATGGAAGGGCGGACAACGCTGGTGATTGCGCACCGTCTTTCCACTATCGAGAAAGCCGACCGGATCCTGGTGATGGACAAGGGCCACATTGTTGAATCCGGTAACCACGACGAACTGCTGGCGGCCGATGGCGCCTATGCCCAGCTGCACCAGATTCAGTTCAGCGAGCAGGCATGAGTACCAGCCTGGTCGATCGGCTTTGGTACGGGCGGGGCAGGCCACTGGCCCTGCTGACGCCACTGGCCTGGCTGTACCGGGCGGTTTCGGAATCCCGGCGCCGAAAGGCCTGGCAGGCCCGTAACGAATCCCTCCCGGTACCCGTGGTGGTGGTGGGTAACATCACCGCCGGCGGTACCGGCAAGTCGCCCCTGACCGCCCGGCTGGTGCAGCGCATGAAGCAGGAAGGCTGGAAACCGGTCATTCTGAGCCGGGGCTACGGCGGCAAAAGCAATCACTATCCCCTGTTAGTCAGTGAAGGCACTTCGCCGGGTGTGAGCGGTGATGAGCCCCTGATGCTGGCCCAGGCAACCGGTTGCCCGGTGGTGGTGGACCCGGAACGGTGCCGGGGCGCTGCCTGGGCACTGGAGAACGGCCTGGGTGACGTGCTGATCTGCGATGACGGACTGCAGCACTACCGGCTGCCCAGAGATATCGAGCTGGCGGTGTTCGACGCCCGGCGGGGCATCGGCAATGGTGCGATTATCCCGGTAGGCCCGTTGCGGGAGCCGGTCGAGCGCCTGGGCAGTGTCGATTTTGTCATCCTTAACGGCGCCGGATTCCCTGAAGCAGGAGAGACCCTGGACAGCTTTGCCGGCGTTGACCATCCGGACATCCATGCCATGGAGCTGGTGCCGTCGGCCCTGGTGAACCTGAATTCCGGTGAGACCGTGCCCCCGGAAAAGCTGAAAGGCAAACCGGTACGGGCGGTGGCAGGTATCGGCAACCCCGGGCGATTCTTCGACACGCTTCGTGGCCTGGGTGCCCACGTGAATGAAGTGCCATTTCCTGACCATCACCATTTCCGCCCGGAAGACCTGGCCTCCGGCGCCCTGGAGTGGCTGGTGATGACCGCCAAGGATGCGGTGAAGTGTCACGGTTTTGCCCCGGACAATGCCTGGGTGTTGACGGTAGAGGCCCGGGTATCGGAACCTTTTGAACAACGTTTTATCGAGCGGCTCAGGGAGTGTTCCGGGCAGCTGCAACTACATGATACCGAGAGATCTGACCATGGATAAAAAACTGCTGGGCCTGCTGGCCTGCCCGGTCTGCAAGGGTGAACTCAAGCTTAACGAAGCCCGCACCGAACTGATCTGTTACCAGGATGCCATGGCATTCCCGATCCGTGAGGGTATTCCGGTGATGCTGGCGGTTGAAGCGCGGACCCTGAGCACCGACGAACGTCTCGACAAGCACTGATCTGTACGGGGTAGTCCATGTCTTTCACCGTTGTTATCCCGGCCCGTTACGCTTCCAGTCGACTGCCCGGCAAGCCCCTGGCGATGATAGCCGGCAAGCCGATGATCCAGCATGTGTGCGAACGCGCGGCAGAAAGCCGTGCCAGCCGCGTGGTGGTTGCCACCGATGATGCCCGCATTGAAGAAGCCTGCAGGGGGTTCGGAGCCGAGGTGGTGATGACCTCACCGAACCACGCCAGTGGCACCGACCGGCTGGAAGAAGTGGCCCGCAAGCTTGGGCTCGATGCCGACCACCGGGTGGTGAATGTACAGGGCGACGAGCCGCTGATTCCGCCGGCCCTGATCAACCAGGTGGCCGAGAACCTGGAGCTGTACCCGGAAGCCGAGATCGCTACGTTGTGCGAGCGGCTCCACGATGCCCGCCAGGTGTTTAATCCGAATGTGGTGAAAGTGGTGTTCGACGCCCGTGGTATGGCCCACTATTTCAGCCGTGCGCCCATTCCCTGGGCCCGGGATTTCTGGCCGGCCAATGCGCCAGCGGTGGATGTAGACCTGCCCGATGGTGTGGGTTATTTCCGCCATATCGGCATCTATGGTTACCGCGCCAGCGTGTTGCGGCAGTTCGTCACCTGGCCGCCTGCGCCTACCGAGCAGGTTGAAGCGCTGGAACAACTGAGGGCGTTGTACAACGGTGCCCGTATCCATGTGGACATTGCCGAGCGGCCACCGGCAGCCGGCGTGGACACCGAAGAAGACCTGGCCCGGGTTCGGGCATTGCTTGAAGCGGGAGGGCGCTATGTCTGATGCTGCATCCGGAAAAGTCAGCGTTCTGTTTGTCTGCCTGGGTAACATCTGCCGCTCGCCGAGCGCAGAGGGCGTGTTCCGGCAACTGGCCGCAGAGCAGGGCTTGCTCGAAAGCCTGCACATTGATTCCTGCGGCACCGGTAGCTGGCACATCGGCAAGGCCCCGGATGCCCGCGCCACCGCCGCGGCGGAGCGTCGCGGCATCGATATTGCGGAGCTTAGGGCCCGGCAGATCCAGGCCGAAGATCTTGACCGGTTTGACTATGTGCTGGTGATGGACCGTTCCAACCTGGCCGATGTACGGGATATCTGGAACCAGAACGGTGGCACAGAGCCCCGGCTGTTCCTGGAGTTCGGTCGATCCGGCCATGCCGAGGTGCCAGACCCCTACTACGGCGGTGAAGATGGCTTCGAGCAGGTGCTGGACCTGATCCATGAGGCCAGCGAAGGCCTGCTGGAATCCATCCGGGAGCGGCTGGCTTGAGCCGACTGCCCGAGATCCGTGAGCAGGTCAGCCTGCAAGGCCTGAACACCATGGCAGTGCCGGCTAAGGCCCGTTATTTTGCGGACATTACCACCGCCGACGAGCTTGAAGCGGCCCTTGACTGGGCCCGCGAGAATGGCCAGCAAACGCTGGTACTCGGTGGTGGCAGTAACCTGGTCTTCGCCGGGGACTTCAACGGTCTGGTGCTGCACATGGCGCTCCGGGGTCGTACCTGGGAGCAGGTGCGGGAAGACGACGCGGTACTGGTGCTGGCGGCCGGGGAAAACTGGCACGATGCGGTGCTGTATGCGGCCCGCTCTGGTTACCGGGGTATCGAAAACCTGGCACTGATCCCCGGCACCGCCGGAGCCGCGCCTGTCCAGAACATCGGTGCCTACGGGGTGGAGCTGTGCGACACCCTGAAAACGGTCACGGCCCTGGATCGCACGACCATGGAAGTGGTCGAGTTACCGGCGGCCGACTGCGAGTTCGCCTACCGGGACAGCCTGTTCAAGCATCAGCCCGGTCGTTACATCATTCTTGAAATCCGCCTGGCCCTGTCCCGAACCGAGCCGATGAAACTCGGTTACCGTGACTTGCAGGAGTACCTGGGAAGCGAGGAAGCTGATCAACTGACGCCCCTGGCTGTGGCGGAAGCGGTGATGGCAGTTCGCCGCCGAAAACTGCCGGACCCGGCTGTGCTGCCCAATGCCGGAAGCTTCTTCAAGAATCCGGTGGTCAGCCAGGCGCAATTTGAAGACATCGTTAGCCGTTTCCCGGACGTGGTGTCCTACCCGGTCGCCGAAGGCGTCAAACTGGCGGCAGCCTGGTTGATCGACCAGGCCGGCTGGAAGGGTTACCGGAACGCAACGGTCGGTGTGCATAACCGCCAGGCACTGGTGCTGATCAATCATTCCGGGGGCAGCGGGCAGGACATCCTGGCACTGGCGCAGGAGGTGCGGGAATCGGTGCGGAACAGGTTCGGGGTGGAGCTGGAGCAGGAACCGGGTATCGTCGGTAACTGAGACTTTGTTGCAGCGTTACCTGCCTTCAGCGAGCGGCCAAAAGCCGGCCACCCGCCAAAGACCGGACGGGCGGGTTAGAGCCCGCCTTTAGGTGAGGCCTTCACCAGGAAGGGCAGGGCTTCTTCCAGGGCAATATCCTGTTTATCTTCATCGCGACGGCCCTTGTATTCCAGGGTGCCGGCAGCCAGGCCCCGCTCGGAAACCACAAACCGGTGCGGAATGCCCATCAGTTCCATGTCCGCAAACTTCACGCCCGGGCGCTCGTTCCGGTCATCCAGCAACACATCGTAGCCAGCCTGGCGAAGTTGTTCGTAAAGCTTGTCACCGGCTTCGGCCACTACGGCGTTCTTGTGGGCGTTCAGGGTAACGATAGCCACTTCAAACGGAGCAATGGCGTCGGGCCAGATGATGCCCTTGTCATCGTGGTTCTGCTCAATGGATGCCGCCACGATGCGGGACACACCAATGCCGTAGCAGCCCATTTCCATGATCACCGCCTTGCCGTTCTCGTCCAGCACATTGGCATTCAAGGCCTGGCTGTACTTATTGCCCAGCTTGAAGATGTGGCCCACTTCGATACCGCGGCGGATCTCCAGTGTGCCCTTGCCGTCCGGGCTCTGGTCACCTTCCACTACGTTGCGCAGGTCTTCCACCCGGCCCAGGGCTACATCACGCTCCCAGTTCACGCCGGTCAGGTGATAGTCATCCTTGTTGGCACCACATACGAAGTCCGCCAGGTGGGCGGCACTGCGATCGACAATGACCGGCACCGGCAGGTTAACCGGGCCGATGGAACCGGGATTGCAGCCAATGGCTTTAACGATTTCTTCATCGGTGGCCATGGTCAGCGGCTCGGCAATGCCGGCCAGGTTTTCGGCCTTGATCTCGTTCAGGGTGTGGTCGCCGCGCAGGATCAGCGCTACCAGGCCGGATTCGCCGTTCTCGTCGGCTTCGCCTTTTACCAGCAGGGTTTTCACGCTGCGCTCTGCCGGCAGGCCCAGGAACGTAGACACCGCTTCAATGGTTTTCTGGCCCGGGGTGTGTACTTCCTGCATGGCTTCGCCCGGTGCCGGGCGTTCGCCAGCCGGAGCCACGGCCTCGGCTTTCTCGATGTTCGCGGCGTAGTCGCTTTCGGTGCTGAACACGATGGCATCTTCACCGGAGGAGGCCAGCACGTGGAACTCGTGGGAAGCGCTTCCGCCAATAGAACCGGAATCCGCCTGCACCGGGCGATAATCCAGGCCCAGCCGATCAAAGATGTTGCAGTAGGTCTGGTGCATCAGCTGATAGGTATCATCCAGGGACGCCGCGTTCACGTGGAACGAGTAGGCGTCTTTCATGATGAATTCCCGGGCGCGCATCACACCGAAACGCGGGCGACGCTCGTCGCGGAACTTGGTCTGGATCTGGTAGAAGTTGGCCGGCAGTTCCTTGTAGCTCTTGAGCTCGTTACGGATCAGGTCGGTGATGACTTCTTCATGGGTGGGGCCGAAGCAGAAATCCCGGCCATGGCGGTCGTTCAGGCGCAGCAGTTCGCCGCCGTACTGCTCCCAGCGGCCGGATTCCTGCCACAGTTCCGCAGGCTGAACGGCGGGCATCAGCACTTCCTGGGCACCGCTCTTGTCCATTTCTTCACGAACAATCCGCTCTACCTTGCGCAGGGTACGCAGCCCCATGGGCAGCCAGGTGTAAAGGCCGGCGGCCAGTTTGCGGATCATGCCGGCGCGCAGCATCAGCTGGTGGCTGATGATCTCGGCATCGGCGGGGGTCTCTTTCTGGGTGGCAATCAGGTAGCGGCTTGCTCGCATGGTGTCTTCCGTTTTTTGAAATCCGGGGTTAAGACTAATTGGCAGGTCTGTTGGCCTGACTCTGCCTTTCTTTGTCGTAAAGTGGGCGTTATTGTACGGAGCCTGCTGCACAAGGTACAGATAATGACTGACGAATCTATCGACGTAACACCACGCCGAAAGCCTGTACAGGCCCGGAGCAGGGAGCGTGTAGACGCCATCTTGCGGCACGCCGCTGCGATCTTTCACGAGAACGGGGTAGACGGCACCAGCATGTCGGCTATTGCCCGGCAGTCGGACATGTCCCTCGCTTCCCTTTACCGGTATTTCCCGAACAAGGCGGCCATCGTCCACGCCATTGCCGAAGGCCATGTGGAGAAAATGGAACGTGCACTCCGGGAGAAGCTGCCGCAACTTGGCCTGGATGAGGCCATCGAAGTGCTGATCGAGCAGTTCTACACCTTCTACCGCACCGAGCCTGCCTATTCGGCCATCTGGAGTGGCGTTGAAGCCATGCCCGAGTTGCGGGACCTGGACCTGCGCGAGCTTTACAACAACGCCAGTGACCTGGATGCACGCCTGCAACAGGAATACCCCGACCTGCCGGATGACCGGCGCTGGAATGCCAGCCTGCTACTGCCGCGGGCGGCCGGTTCCATTCTGCGCCTGGCAGCGACACTGCCGGACCAGCAAGGCCGGCAACTGGTCGGTGAACTGAAAGTGATGACCAAGGCCTATGTGGCCGAGCTGATCCGTCAGGAAAGGTAGCCCAGGGGAAGGGCGGTGCTGTCGATTACCCGCCGCAAAACAAAGCTGGAATGTACGCCACTGACCCCCGGGATACGGGTAATCCGGTTCAGCAGGAACTGGTGATAGTGGTCCATGTCCGGCACCACAATCTTCAGCATGTAGTCGGCGCTCTGGCCGGTAATCAGGTAGCACTCCTGGACTTCCGGGTATTCGGCAACCTGTTCCTCGAAGGCGGCAAACCGCTCCGGTGTGTGCCGGTCCATGCCGATCAGGATAATCGCCGTCAACGCCAGCCCCAGTTTCTTGTGATCCAGGATGGTCACGGTGCGGATGATGATTCCCGCTTCCTCCAGGGCCCTGACCCGGCGCAGGCAGGGCGACGGCGATAACCCCACCTTTTCGGCCAGCTGTTGATTGGTCAGCGAACCGTCTTTCTGCAATTGTTCGAGGATTTTTCGGTCTGTTTTGTCGATTTGTATCAGGGTCTTTTCTTTTGTGGGCATTTTATTCTTCATAACCTTTAATGATGGCAATTATATGGCGTAAAGTTAGTGAAAGCGCCCCGAAATAGCAACCAAATAGCGTCATAGCGGCGTTAGAATAGTGTCATTACACAGACCCGTGAAAGGAATTGTTAGATATGGCCTTTGATCATCGTAAATACGTTGCCTTCAAGCCGGTTGCCAAGAAAGACCGCCGCTGGCCCGACCAGGTTATCGAAAAAGCCCCCACCTGGTGTGCCGTTGACCTGCGGGATGGTAACCAGTCCCTGATCAAGCCCATGTCCGTTGCCCAGAAGCAGCGTTTGTTCGATTTGCTGGTCAAGCTTGGCTTCAAGGAAATCGAAATCGGTTTCCCGGCGGCCAGCCAGCCGGACTTCGATTTCTGCCGCAAGCTGATCGAGGAAAGCCGCATTCCTGAGGATGTGAAAATCCAGGTGCTGACCCAGGCCCGCCCGGAACTGATCGAACGTACCTATGAAGCGCTGGCAGGTGCGAAGCAGGCGATTGTGCACGTGTACAACTCCACCTCTACGGTCCAGCGGGAGCAGGTGTTCGGCCTGGATCGTGACGGTATCCGCGAGATTGCCGTAAATGGCGCCACCCAGGTGAAAGAAATCGCGGCTCGCCACCCGGATACCGACTGGACCTTCCAGTATTCGCCCGAGAGCTTTACCGGCACTGAGCTGGACTTTGCCGCGGAAGTGATCAATGCAGTCACCGACGTCTGGCGTCCGGACCAGGGCCAGCCAGTAATTATCAACCTGCCGGCCACGGTGGAGATGTCCACGCCCAACGTGTTTGCCGACCAGGTAGAGTGGATTTGCGAGAACATTCGCTACCGCGAGCACATCAGCATCAGCCTGCACACCCACAACGACCGGGGTTGCGCGGTTGCCGCCGCGGAGCTGGGTGTCATGGCCGGCGCTGACCGGGTGGAAGGCACCCTGATGGGCAATGGCGAGCGCACCGGTAACATGGACCTGGTGACCATGGCCATGAACCTGTACTCCCAGGGCATCGACCCGACCCTGGATTTGTCCGGCATGGCGGAAATCACCGAGGTGGTAGAAGCCTGCACCGAGATTTCCACTCATCCGCGCCATCCGTATGCAGGTGAGCTGGTATTTACTGCCTTCTCCGGCAGTCACCAGGATGCGATTCGCAAGTGCCTGGCACGGCGCAAGGAAGGCGACGTCTGGAACGTGGCCTACCTGCCGATCGACCCGTTCGACGTGGGCCGCCGGTACGAAGAAGTGGTGCGTATCAACAGCCAGTCCGGTAAAGGTGGCGTTGCCTATGTGCTGGAGCGGGACTATGACATTACCCTGCCGCGCTGGTTGCAGATCGAGTTCAGCAAGGTGGTGCAGCGTGAGGCCGAAACCAATGGTGGCGAGATCGATTCCCACACCATTCACCGGTTGTTCGAAGACCGCTATCTGAAGGTGTACGGTGACTGGTCATTGCGTTCGTATGACCTGCACCGGGACGAAGATGGCGTGCGCGCAGAAGTGGTTGTAGGTGGCGAGAAGGCACCGGTTACCCTCGAAGGGCGCGGTCTGGGTGCAGTAGAAGCGGTGTCGGACGGCCTGGCCAAGCGCTTTGGTGTAACCGTCGCCGTAGAGGCCTATGACGAGTTTGCGCTGGGTGAGGGCACCAACGCCAACGCACTGGCGTGTATCCGCCTGACGGCCAATGGCCAGCACTGCAGCGCTGCTGCCCTGGCCGAAGACACCACCTCGGCGACCCTGCAGGCCCTGTTCTCTGCTGTGGCCCAGGCTGTAGGTACGGAAATGCCGGCAGCCAAGGCGCCGGAACCGACTGAAACCGCCTGACTCAGTTGGTGATGAACTAACCAGAACGCAAGAAGGCCGGCAAATTTGCCGGCCTTCTTGTTTTTCCGTCTGCCCGTGAGGGGCATCCGGCGGGGAACGCGCGCCCTTACAGAGGGGTTACGTTTTCCGCCTGCGGGCCTTTCGGGCCCTGGGTAACGGTAAACTGTACCTGCTGGCCTTCAGCCAGGGTACGGAAACCGTTTGAGTTGATTGCACTGTAGTGAACGAAAACGTCACTGCCGCCTTCCTGGGCGATGAAGCCAAAGCCCTTGGATTCGTTGAACCACTTCACGTGGCCGGTTTTGGTATCGGACATCGATCTTTCCTGTCTTACTGAAATTTGCCCTCACGGGACCTTCATTTTTGCACTTAGGCAGTTATGAGCTGAAACATCCGGAGCGTACTGAGGAAGGGGCAACGAAAAGCCGGGGCAGGACGTTGGAGCGCATTCGCCAAATACCGCTGCAGAGGTTCACAGCAATTTTCAGTATAGACCGAGTTTGTGGGGCGTCAATTATTTTCTGAAGATTGATTTTCTTGTTTTTGTTGATAAAAAACAATGAGTTGTAATTAAAATGACATCAAGGCCTGTTCCGTCGGGAGCAGGCCTTGATGGGTTTTCTTACGGTAGGGTCCGGGGCGGATCAGCGTCCGAATTTCTCGCTGATTTCTTCCAGGATTGCCGGGTCGTCGATGGTGCTGGGTACGTTGTACTGTTCACCGTCGGCGATCTGCCGGATCACCCGCCGCAGGATTTTGCCTGACCGGGTTTTCGGTAGCCTTTCCACCACAATGGCGCGGCGGAAGCAGGCGATAGCGCCGATCTTCTCCCGCACCATTTCCACCAGTTCCTCTTCGAGCTCGTCCTGGTCGATGGTGGCGCCGTCCTTGATCAGTACCAGGCCGACCGGGATCTGGCCTTTCATATCGTCGTGGGCACCTACCACGCAGCATTCGGCGATGGCCGGGTGAGAGGCAACCACTTCTTCCATTTCGCCGGTGGACAGGCGGTGGCCCGCCACGTTGATCACGTCGTCGGTACGGCCCATCACGAACACGTAGCCGTCATCGTCAATAAAACCGCCATCGCCGGAGCTGTAGAAGCCTTCGATGGGCCGCAGGTAGCTGTTCAGGAAGCGCTCGTCGTCGCCCCATACGGTCATCAGGCAGCCCGGTGGCAGCGGTAATTTAACGGCAATCTGGCCTTGCTCGCCGGCGGGTACCTGGCGGCCGCCCATATCCACCACCTGAACGTTGAAGCCGGGGGAGGGTACCGTGGCGGAGCCGGGTTTGGTGGCCATCATTTCAATGCCCACCGGGTTGCAGCAAATGGCCCAGCCGGTTTCGGTCTGCCACCAGTGGTCCAGCACCGGCAGGCCGGTGTGTTCTTTCAGCCACTCGTAGGTGGGCGGGTCCAGTCGCTCACCGGCCAGGAAGATACGCTTGAGGGAAGACACATCGTACTTGGCCAGATGATCCGCTTCCGGGTCTTCCTTGCGCACGGCGCGGAAGGCAGTCGGAGCGGTGAACAGCATGTTCACCTTGTGTTCCTCAACCACGCGCCAGAAAGCGCCGGCATCCGGGGTGCGTACCGGCTTGCCTTCATAGAGGATGGTGGTGCAGCCGGTAAATAGCGGCGCGTAGATAATATAGCTGTGGCCAACCACCCAACCGACGTCCGAGGCCGCCCAGAACACATCTCCGGGCTTGGCGTCATAGACCAGTTCCATGCTGTATTTCAGGGCGACGGCGTGGCCGCCGTTATCCCTTACCACGCCCTTGGGCTTGCCGGTGGTGCCGGAGGTGTACAGCACGTACAGCGGATCATTGGCTTTAACCGGTACCGGGTCTGCGGGGCTGGCTGCGGCAGAAATGGTGTTCCAGTCAAAGTCCCGGCCGTCCTGCATGTCTGCCTTTGCCTGCGGGCGTTGGTAGACCGCGCAGAATTCCGGCTTGTGGCTGGATTGCTCGATGGCTTTATCCACCAGCGGCTTGTATTCGATCACCTTGGTGATTTCGATGCCGCAGGAGGCCGTCAGCAAGGCCTTGGGCTTGGCGTCTTCAATCCGTACTGCCAGTTCGTGGGCGGCAAAACCGCCGAACACCACAGAGTGGATGGCACCAAGGCGGGCGCAGGCCAGCATGGCAATGGCGGCCTGGGGGATCATCGGCATATAGATGATTACCCGGTCGCCTTTTTCGATACCGCGATCACGCAGGGCGCCGGCAAAGCTGGCCACTTCGTCACGCAGTTCGTTGTAGGTGAATGTCTGGCGGGTATCGGTAACGGGAGAATCGTAAATCAGTGCGGTCTGGTCGCCGCGGCCGGCGCGGATGTTGGCGTCCAGCGCTACGTCACTGGTATTGAGTACACCATCGGGAAACCATTCGCCGTGGCCGTTATCCTTGGCCTGCCAGATGGTCTTGGGTGGCTCGATCCAGTCGATGTTTTGCGCCTGGTCTCGCCAGAAGTCGTCCCGCTGATCAATCGACCGACGGAATTCGGCGTTGTAGCTCATGTGCTCCACCTCAGTTGTATCGTTTTTTATTTTAGGGTTGATGGCTACAACTGTAGGGGCTTTGAAAAAGGGGGCTACTAGACCATAGGCGTAGTTTTGATCGGTTCCGGGCCTATTCTGTGACGGAATTGACTTTCGTCACCTCTGCCGACACGTTGCCCTGTCCAAACCGGGCGGTGATGGCCTGGCCGGCTGACAGCTGATCGGCACTCCGTACGATGCGATTCTGGTCATCCCGCACGATGGCGTAGCCGCGGCCAAGGGTGGCCAGCGGGCTGACCACGTTCAGGGTCTGGGCGTTCAACTGGAGCTTTTCCTGCTGCTGCCGCAGGTTCTGGCGAATGGCTTTGTTCAGCCGTTCATTCAGCCGCTGCACCTGCTCCCCGGCATTCTGCAGGGTTTTTGTTGGCGACTGGGTGCCCAGGCGCTGCGCCAGGTGCCCGGTTTTAAGCTGCTGTTGCTGGAGCTTAAGGTTCATGGCCTTGTTCAGGCGCATGTCCAGCTCGTCCATGCGCTGGGCTTTGTCCTGGAGTTCCCGGCGCGGGTCCCGAAGCCTTGCGGCCAGGTGGCCGAGTTGCTGGTCTAGCCGGAGCAGCAAACGGCGGGCGGATTGCCCCAGCCGGAGTTGCTGTTCAGCCAGGCGGCGCAGCCACTGGCTTTGATCCGGCGAGATTTTTTCCGCTGCGGCAGAGGGGGTGGGTGCCCGAAGGTCTGCCACGAAATCGGCGATGGTAACGTCCACTTCGTGGCCCACTGCACTGACGGTGGGAATAGAGCATCCGGCAATCGCCCGGGCGACGGCTTCTTCGTTAAAGCACCAGAGGTCCTCCAGCGAGCCGCCGCCCCGGCCAATGATCAGCACATCCGCCACGCCGTGGCGCTGGGCGCGATCGATGGCGTTCACAATGTCGGCCGTCGCAGCCTGGCCCTGAACCGCCGTGGGGTAGAGCGTGACCGGAATGGCCGGGCAACGCCGTGCCAGCACGGTGAGAATGTCGTGAATGGCTGCGCCGGTGGGTGATGTGACTACGCCAATATGGCGCGGGGTAACGGGCAGGGGCTTTTTACGGGCCGGGTCGAACAGGCCCTCGGCCTGCAGTTTCATTTTCAGGGCTTCAAATGCCTGCTGCAGCGGCCCCAGGCCGGCAGGTTCCAGGTGTTCTACGATGATCTGGAAGTCGCCCCGGTTCTCGTAGAGGGTCACCTTGCCGCGAATGCGGACCTGATCGCCTTCTTTCGGCAGGGTGCGAATACGCTGATTCGCCCCGCGAAACATGGCGCAGCGGATCTGGCATTTCTGGTCTTTCAGTGAAAAGTACCAGTGGCCGGACGACGGCCGGGAAAAACTGGACAATTCGCCTTCCACCCATACCTGCATGAAGCTGGATTCGAGCAGGTGCCTGGCCTGATGATTGAGTTCGGAAACGCTCAGTGCTCTTGGGCGGGTGTCCGGATAGGGGGGTATCAAAGGGCGGGCTCCCGGTTTTTTCATACGCAATAGCCGAAGGTGACAGGCAAAAATAACGTAAATTCAGAAAGATGCAACCAAACCGCAAAAACCCTGCGGTTTACTGTGTTCTGTCACCACTTTATAATAGATCGATTAAGGATTTTGCTTTGTTGCACCGCCGCGGGTGCAGCTGGGAAATTCCAAACTTAGCATGTTCAAAAGGCGGACCCAAATGCTGCGTATTGCCGAAGAAGCCCTCACGTTTGATGACGTTCTCCTGGTTCCCGGATTCTCGGAAGTTCTACCTCACCAGGTTGAGCTGAAAACCCAGTTGACCAAAGGTATCACCCTGAACATTCCGCTGGTATCAGCGGCCATGGACACGGTAACCGAAGCTGAGCTGGCGATTGCCATGGCGCAGGAAGGCGGCATTGGCATCATGCACAAGAACATGACGGTTGAACAGCAAGCTGCTGCGGTACGCAAGGTCAAGAAATACGAAAGCGGTGTGGTGAAAGACCCGATTACCGTTAACCCGGACACCACCGTGCGGGAACTGGTTGATATCACCATGGCCAACAGCATCTCCGGCCTGCCGGTGGTGGATGGCAACGACCTGGTAGGTATCGTTACCGGCCGTGATATCCGCTTTGAAAGCCGCATGGATACCCCGGTGCGGGATATCATGACGCCGAAAGACAAGCTGGTGACTGTCAAAGAAGGCGCCAGCCTTGAAGATGTGAAAGAGCTGCTGCACCGCCATCGCATCGAGAAAGTGCTGGTGGTAAACGACGACTTCCAGCTGCGCGGCCTGATTACTGTTAAAGATATCCAGAAGGCCAAGGATTACCCGCTGGCCTGTAAAGACGAACAAGGCCGTCTGCGTGTTGGCGCTGCGGTGGGTACCGGTGGCGATACCGAAGCCCGTATTGCCGCACTGGCCGAGGCCGGTGTAGACGTGATCGTGGTAGACACGGCCCACGGCCACTCCAAGGGTGTGATTGACCGGGTTCGCTGGGTCAAGCAGAACTACCCGGATGTGCAGGTGATTGGTGGCAATATCGCGACTTCCGACGCGGCCATCGCCCTGGCCGACGCAGGCGCAGATGCTGTGAAGGTTGGTATCGGCCCCGGCTCCATCTGCACCACCCGTATTGTGGCAGGTATTGGCGTACCTCAGATTTCTGCGGTTTCCAATGTAGCCGCTGCCCTGAAAGAGCGCGGTGTGCCGTTGATTGCCGACGGTGGCATCCGGTTCTCCGGTGATATCGCCAAGGCCATTGCCGCTGGCGCCCACGCGGTGATGGTTGGCAGCCTGCTGGCCGGTACTGACGAAGCCCCGGGTGAAGTCGAACTGTTCCAGGGTCGTAGCTATAAGGCCTACCGTGGTATGGGTTCCCTGGGTGCCATGGGGCAGGGCTCCAGCGACCGTTACTTCCAGGACGCCAGCAAAGGTATCGAAAAGCTGGTTCCGGAAGGTATCGAAGGTCGTGTTGCCTGCAAGGGCCCGATGCGTAATATCGTGCACCAGCTGGTTGGCGGTCTGCGCGCCTCCATGGGTTACACTGGCAGCGCCACCATGGACGAAATGCGCACCAAGCCTGAATTTGTGCGGATTACCAATGCCGGTATGCGTGAGAGCCACGTTCACGACGTGACCATCACCAAGGAAGCGCCGAACTACCGCATCGGTTAATTCAGCCTGATCTGATGCGGCCCGGTTTCCGGGCCGCGTTGTTTTTTTAAAGCCCGAGGACTCCATGGCTCAGAACATTCACGACCACCGTATCCTGATTCTTGATTTCGGTTCCCAGTACACCCAGCTGATCGCCCGTCGCGTTCGGGAAATTGGGGTTTACTGCGAGATCAAGGCCTTTGATATCACAGACGAAGAACTCGCCGAGTTCAATCCCAAAGGCATCATTCTGGCCGGTGGTCCGGAGTCGGTAACCCAGCTGGGTGGTCCCCGTGCTCCGGAAGGCCTGTTCGACAAGGGCATCCCGGTTCTGGGCATTTGCTATGGCATGCAGACCATGGCCGAGCAGCTCGGCGGCCGGGTGGCCAGCTCCGAGAAGCGCGAGTTCGGTTATGCCCAGGTTAAGGTTCGTGCCAAGGGCCCGCTGCTGGCAGACATTACCGACCACCTGACGCCGGCCGGTGATTCCCTGCTGGACGTATGGATGAGCCACGGCGACAAAGTGGTCGCCATGCCGGAAGGCTTCGAGCTGCTGGCCTCCACCGAAAGCGCACCGGTTGCCGCCATGCAGGACCTGAGCCGCAACCTGTACGGCGTTCAGTTTCATCCGGAAGTCACTCACACCCTGCAGGGTAAGCGCATCCTCGAGCACTTTGTCCTGACCATCTCCGGTTGTGAGGCTCTGTGGACCCCGGCCAAGATCGTTGACGATGCCGTTCGCCAGATTCGCGAGCAGGTGGGTTCCGACAAGGTGCTGCTGGGCTTGTCCGGCGGTGTTGATTCCTCGGTTACCGCCGCGCTTCTGCACAAGGCCATCGGTGAGCAGCTGACCTGCGTATTCGTGGACAACGGCCTGCTGCGCCTGCACGAAGGAGATCAGGTGATGGACATGTTCGCCAGCAATATGGGCGTAAAGGTTATCCGTGCCGATGCCGAAGACCTGTTCCTGTCCAAGCTCAAGGGCGAGAACGATCCGGAGCAGAAGCGCAAGATCATCGGTAATACCTTTATTGATGTGTTCGATGCTGAAGCCGCGAAGATCAAGGATGTGAACTGGCTGGCCCAGGGCACCATCTATCCGGACGTGATTGAATCCGCTGCGTCCAAAACCGGTAAAGCCCATGTCATCAAGTCCCACCATAATGTGGGTGGCTTGCCGGAAACCATGAAGATGAAACTGGTGGAGCCGCTGCGCGAGCTGTTCAAGGACGAAGTCCGCAAGATCGGCCTCGAACTTGGCCTGCCGTACGACATGGTCTACCGCCACCCGTTCCCGGGTCCGGGTCTGGGTGTGCGTATCCTTGGCGAAGTAAAGAAGGAATACGCCGAGATCCTGCGCCGCGCCGACGCCATCTTCCTGGAAGAGCTGCACCGTGCCGACCTGTACCACAAGACCAGTCAGGCCTTTGCGGTGTTCCTGCCAGTGAAATCGGTGGGTGTAGTGGGTGATGCCCGCCGCTACGAATACGTGATCGCGATCCGTGCCGTGGAAACCGTGGACTTTATGACCGCACGCTGGGCGCGGCTCCCGTACGAAGTGCTTGAGACTGTCTCCAACCGGATCATCAACGAAATCTCCGGCGTCTCGCGGGTTACCTACGATATCTCTTCCAAGCCGCCTGCGACCATTGAGTGGGAGTAGGGGGCAGGGCTGACTAGCATCAGAAGGCGGCAAGCAGAAATGCTTGCCGCCTTTTTTCGTTTTCAGGTCGTCATTCGGCGGTCAGCAACATCTTGACCGCTTTCTCCTTCGCCGCCTGGCTGAAGATGTCGTAGGCTTTTTCGATGTCATTGAGTTTGAGGCGGTGAGTGACCAGGTCAGCAGGCTTCACATCGCCACTCTCGACCACCTTCATCAATACCGGAATGGTGTTAGTGCTTACCAGGCCGGTGCGCACCGTGATGTTTTTGATCCATAGGTCCTGCAGCCGGAACTCCACGCTCTTGCCGTGTACACCGATGTTCGCGATGTTGCCGCCGGCGCGAATAATGCTCTGGCAGATATCGAAGGTCTCGGGTATACCGACCGCCTCCATGGCGACGTCTACACCCTCACCGTTGGTCAGTTCTTTGATGGTTTCGATCGGATTTCTGGCGATGGTGTCTGTGGCCCCCAGCATCTTGGCCATCGCCAGGCGGTTCTCGTCCGGATCAATCATGATGATGCGCGAAGGTGAGTAGAAGCGGGAGGTCATTACGGCGGCCAGTCCGATGGGGCCGGCGCCGATGATGGCGACTGTGTCCCCCAGTTTGACTTCGCCGTTGAGAGCGCCAATCTCGTGTCCTGTGGGCAGGATGTCGCTGAGCATCACCGCAGCAGCCGGGTCCATGCCTGCAGGCAGGGGATACAGGCTGTTGTCGGCATGGGGGATGCGTACATACTCGGCCTGGGTGCCATCGATCAAATGCCCCAGAATCCAGCCGCCGTCCCGGCAATGGGCATAGATGCCGCGCTTGCAGTAGTCGCAACGGCCGCAGGAGGTGACGCAGGAAATCAACACCTTATCGCCAACTTTGATGTTGGTTACACCGTCACCAACTTCTTCAACCACTCCCACGCCTTCGTGGCCGAGAGTACGGCCTTTCGTGACCGCTGGCACATCGCCTTTCAGAATGTGGAGGTCGGTGCCGCAAATGGTGGTATGGGTGATGCGCACCACGGCATCTGTGGGTTTCTCGATTGCAGGCTGTGGCTTGTCTTCCCAGCTGCGCTTTCCTGGTCCGTGAAATACCAGTGCTTTCATAACGTTCTCTCCTTGAAGGGTGCAAGGCTGCCACTGCCAGCCTGGGCAACGATAGCCTTGCATAGACTGCGCTGATTGAAACTGACTCATGTCATTATAGGCAGTGAGTGGGGAAAATGTATGGCAGTTTAAAGACTGAAGATCCTTCTTCTGGTGAGGGCGTGCCCGGCGCCGTCGCTTGGTTAAGAAGGCGAATAATGGTATTTTCGTGGCGCTTTCGGGGTTGGCCACTATCGTAGTTGTATAAGGCGCTATCAGCAGAGCCGCGTTTATGTCGGAATTACCAAAGAATGACGAATACTGGATGGCTCGTGCACTGGTGCTGGCGGAACGGGCGGCCTCGATAGGCGAAGTGCCCGTTGGTGCGATTGTTGTCCGTCATGGCCAGGAGCTGGGCGTGGGTTACAATGCACCCATTACCGGTTGTGACCCCACGGCCCATGCGGAGATTCGGGCCTTGCGCGACGCCTCCGCCAGGGCAGGAAATTACCGGCTGACCGGGGCAACCTTATACGTCACGCTTGAGCCTTGCACCATGTGCGTGGGAGCCATTGTGCACAGCCGCATCAGTCGTCTTGTGTATGGTGCTCGCGAGCCCAAAGCGGGCGCGGTTGTATCTGCCCGGTGCACGCTGGACGAAGCCCACCTTAACTGGCAAGTGGATGCAGAAGGCGGGGTTCTGGAAGGCGAGTGCGGCCAGATTATCAGCGATTTTTTCAGCCGGCGGCGGGCCGAGATTCGACGGCGGCGTAAACAGAATTCAGGGAAGGAGTAATTCTACGTGAAAGTACTTGTCACCGGCGGTGCCGGTTATATCGGCAGCCATGTGGTCCGGCAGCTGGCTGCGGCAGGCCACGACATTGTGGTTTTCGACAATCTTTCCACCGGCTATCGCTGGGCGGTCACTGCTGGTGAACTGGTGGTGGGCGACCTGGCCGATGAGCAGGCTATTGAAGCGGTTTTCTCGCGGCACAAGTTTGAAGCCGTACTGCACTTTGCCGCCAATATTGTGGTGCCGGAGTCGGTCAGCAATCCCCTCAAGTATTACAGCAACAACACCCGCAACACCTTGAACCTGCTCAAAGCGGTGGAAAGCCACCAGGTTCCCTACATGGTGTTTTCCTCCACGGCCGCTGTGTATGGGATGCCGGAAGAAACGGTTCTGACCGAAGACCTCCCGCTGGCGCCCATCAATCCCTACGGTGCTTCGAAGATGATGAGCGAGCGCATGATGATGGACCTGGCCGCGGCCAGTAGCCTGAAGTATGTGATTCTGCGCTACTTCAACGTGGCCGGCGCCAACCCCGAAGGACTTCTGGGCCAGGCAACGCCGGAAGCGACTCACCTGATCAAGGTGGCCAGCGAGTGCGTGACCGGACAGCGCGAGGGCATGAGCGTATTCGGAACGGATTATGAAACCCGCGATGGCACCTGCATCCGCGATTACATCCACGTGGAAGACCTGGCCAAGGCCCATGTGATGGGGCTGGATTATATGGCCGGAGGCGGGGAGTCGCAGGTGTTGAACTGTGGCTACGGCCGCGGCTTTACCGTGCGGGAAGTGATTGATGTGGTAAAGCAGGAATCCGGTGTGGATTTCCCGGTCACCGAAACCGGCCGCCGCGCCGGAGACCCGGCTGCCTTGATGGCCGACAACACGCGAATCAAGAAAGTTCTGGGCTGGCAGCCGGATTACGATGACCTCAATACCATCGTGCGCACCGCGCTGGCCTGGGAAAAGATCTGGCTGCAGAAAAAAGCCTCTGATTGACGCCCTTTTCAACGAAATTCAGGAACAGTTACATGAAAATCACGATTTTCGGAACCGGTTATGTTGGCTTGGTGACGGGTGCCTGCCTGGCGGACGTGGGGCACCACGTGCTGTGCATGGATGTCGACCAGGGCAAGATTGAAAAACTGAAGAACGGCCAGATCCCCATCTATGAGCCAGGCCTGGATAACATCGTGAAGCACACGGTTGAAGCGGGCCGCCTGTCCTTTACCACCGATACCGAAGAAGCCGTCAAGCACGGCACCCTGCAGTTCATCGCCGTGGGCACGCCGCCGGATGAAGACGGCTCCGCAGACCTGCAATACGTGCTGGCCGTGGCCAAGTCCATCGGCCAGTACATGGATGATTACAAGGTGGTGGTGGACAAATCCACCGTACCGGTTGGCACCGGCGACAAGGTGAAAGCGGCGGTTCGTGCCCAGCTGGACCATCGTGGCCTGGAGCTGGATTTCGATGTGGTCTCCAACCCGGAATTCCTGAAAGAAGGGGCGGCCATCAACGACTTCATGAAGCCGGACCGGATTGTGGTGGGCACCGAGAGCGAACAAGCCGCGGACCTGCTGCGTGAAGTCTACTACCCGTTCAACCGCAGCCACGACCGGATGATCTTCATGGACATCCGTTCCGCCGAGCTGACCAAGTACGCCGCCAACGCCATGCTGGCCACCAAGATCAGCTTCATGAACGAAGTGGCCAACCTGGCTGAGCGCCTGGGCGCGGATATCGAGGAAGTGCGCCGCGGTATCGGTTCCGACCCCCGTATCGGTTACCACTTTATCTATCCCGGCTGCGGCTACGGCGGCTCCTGCTTCCCGAAAGACGTCCAGGCCCTGGCCCGCACCGCCCGCGATTGTGATTACGAATCCAAGCTGCTGAATGCCGTAGAAGCGGTGAACTACGCACAGAAGCACGTGCTGTTCGACAAGATCAGCCATTACTTCCAGGGCGACCTGAAGGGCAAGGTCATCGCCGTGTGGGGACTGGCGTTCAAGCCGAATACCGACGACATGCGTGAAGCCTCGGCCCGCACCCTGATGGAAGACCTCTGGAAAGCCGGGGCCACCGTGCAGGCCTTCGATCCGGAAGCCATGGAAGAAACCCAGCGCATCTACGGTGACCAGGATGGCCTGACCCTGTGCGGTACCAAGGAGCAGGCCCTGAAAGGCGCCGATGCCCTGGCCATCTGCACTGAGTGGAAAGAATTCCGCTCCCCGGATTTCGACGTGGTGTCCAACACCCTCAAGCATCCGGTGGTCTTTGATGGTCGTAACCTGTACGAGCCGGAAATGCTCGAGCGCTATGGTTTGATCTACTACGCCATCGGCCGCGGCCGTAACCAGTTCCATTCGGCGCTCTGAGCCGGGGAGGGCAGGTGATGTTCCAGCTACACGAACGCCTGGCGGCAGACACCCATAACCTTGGGCGCAGCCAACTGTGCGAAATCCTGCTGATGAACGACCGCACCTGGCCCTGGATTATCCTGGTGCCGGCGGTGCCGGATATTCGGGAGATCTACCAGCTCGGCAAAGAGCAGCAGCAGCGTTTGCTGGAAGAATCGTCGACCCTGAGCCAGGGCATGATGGAGATCTTCGGTGGCGACAAGATGAACGTGGCGGCGCTGGGCAACATGGTGCCGCAGCTTCACCTGCACCACATCGTACGCTTTGAAGGCGACCCGGCCTGGCCGGGCCCGGTATGGGGCAAGCAGCCGCCGGTTCCCTACGAGGACGGCGAACTGGAACAGATCAAGGAAAAGCTCAAGCCGCTACTTCAGCAACTGGCCTGAGTACTCTTTGGTATTACTCCCGGCCCTGCTGCCACTGCGCCAGGGTCTGGGAACCTACCAGAATCATCCGAAGCTCCGTCTTCAGCTTGGCTTTCAGCTCCTCCCGCTCTTTGGGTGTGGCATCCAGCGCTTCCGCGCCCTGATTGAACACCAGGGTAACCATGGACTCGGCCACCAGGCGGGCATCCGCCAGCGGCTTGTTCTGCTCCTCGGCAAACCGGCGCAAATCATCGGCCAGCTCGGTCACGAAGTGATCAATCTCCACCTTCACCGCCGTCCGGAACGGCTTCGACACCCCGGTACGCTCCCGCAGCATCAGCCGGAACAGATTGGCGTTATTGCCCAGATACTCCATAAACGTATCCACCGACGTAGAAATAGCACTGCCGTCGCGCACAATCCGCTTGCGGGCCTGCCGCATCAGCTGCCGCAGCGCCACACCGCCTTCGTCCACCAATGCCAGCCCCAGCTCATCCAGCTCGGCAAAGTGCCGGTAAAACGACGTTGGCGCAATCCCGGCCTCCCGGGCAACCTCCCGCAAACTGAGACTACCAAAGCCCCGATCCGCGCTCAGCTGTGCCAGGGCCGCGTCCATCAGCGCCCGCCGGGTTTTCTGTTTCTGTTCCGCTCTGGTGGCCAACTTACAACTCCATCCGCCGGTCAAACCATGCATTCTAGCCGCCGGTTTTTTGATAGTCACCTTTACGCCCGATTTGCGGTGCCTGACGCCTGATTTTCAATCCCAATATGTTTATAATGAGCGGCTTTCATTTGTGCCGGCCCAACATCTTTGAGGTCGGGAACACAATAGCGTCAGGTGGGGGAAAGGCCTTCCGAAAATTTGCGGAGCCATGGATGGCGGAGCAGAAGCGCACAGGGATGTCTCGAGCGTTTTTCGGAAGGCCTTTCCCCCACCTGATGCGGGCGCCGATCGCCCAGAATTCAAAGTCAAACGTACACATTAAACGTAACGGGAACCGATATGCGCAGTCATTATTGCGGTGGGATCAACGAATCTCACATTGATCAGGAAGTTACACTCTGCGGATGGGTACACCGCCGCCGTGACCACGGTGGGGTAATTTTCCTGGATCTGCGGGATCGGGATGGCATGTCCCAGGTGGTTGTCGACCCGGACACCCCGGAAAGCTTTGCCCTGGCAGAAAAAGTTCGCAGCGAATTTGTTGTCAAAGTAACCGGCCGCGTGCGTCGTCGCCCGGCAGGTACCGAAAACAACAACATGCCGACCGGCCAGGTGGAGCTGCTGGGCAAGGAAGTCACCATCCTGAACGCCGCCGCCACGCCTCCATTCCCGCTGGATGAGCATGTAGACGTTGGTGAAGACGTTCGCCTGCGCTACCGCTTTATCGACCTGCGTCGTCCCGAGATGATCAACCGCCTGCGTTTCCGTTCGCGGGTAACCAGCTACATCCGTAACTTCCTGGACAGCTGCGGCTTCATGGATGTGGAAACCCCCATCCTGACCCGTGCCACACCGGAAGGTGCCCGCGACTACCTGGTGCCGAGCCGTACCCACGAAGGCTCCTTCTTCGCGCTGCCCCAGTCTCCGCAGCTGTTCAAACAGATGCTGATGGTGTCCGGCGTTGATCGGTACTACCAGATTGCCAAGTGCTTCCGTGACGAAGACCTGCGGGCCGATCGTCAGCCGGAATTCACCCAGGTAGACATCGAGGCCTCTTTCATTGATGAAGAGACCCTGATGAAGCTGAACGAAGACATGATCCGTGCACTGTTCAAAGACGTGCTGGATGTCGACCTGCCGGAATTCCCGCGCATGCCGTATTCCGAGGCCATGCAGCGCTACGGCAGCGACAAGCCGGACCTGCGTATCCCGCTGGAACTGCAAGACGTGGGCGACCTGGTTGAAAGTGTCGACTTCAAGGTATTTGCCGGCCCCGCCAAGGATCCGAAAGGCCGTGTTGCCGCCCTGCGTGTGCCCAAAGGTGCCGAGCTGACCCGTAAGCAGATTGACGACTACACCAAGTTTGTCGGTATCTATGGCGCGAAAGGCCTGGCCTACATCAAGGTCAACGAGCTGGCCAAGGGCGCCGAAGGCCTGCAATCTCCGATTGTTAAGTTCCTGGGTGACGACGTTGCCCTGGCTATCATGGAGCGCGTGGGCGCAGAAGACGGCGACATCGTGTTCTTCGGTGCCGACAAGGCTACCGTGGTGAACGAAGCCCTGGGTGCCCTGCGCATCAAGGTTGGCCACGACCTGAACATGCTCACCTGCGAGTGGGCGCCGATGTGGGTAGTGGACTTCCCGATGTTCGAAGAACTGCCGGACGGCGGCCTGACGGCTATCCACCACCCGTTCACCGCACCGTCCTGCAGCCCGGAAGACCTGGCCGCAGACCCGGCGAACGCCTTGTCCCGTGCCTATGACATGGTTCTGAACGGTACCGAGCTGGGTGGTGGTTCCATCCGTATCCACGACGAGAAAATGCAGGAAGCCGTATTCCGCATCCTCGGCATTGGTGAGGAAGAAGCCCGTGCCAAGTTCGGCTTCCTGCTGGATGCCCTGAAGTTCGGTTGCCCGCCGCACGGTGGCCTGGCCTTTGGCCTGGATCGCCTGGTGATGCTGATGACCGGTTCTTCGTCTATCCGCGATGTCATCGCCTTCCCGAAAACCCAGAGCGCCACCTGTCTGATGACCCAGGCGCCGGGCGAGGTTGATGAAAAGCAGCTGAAAGAACTGCACATTCGCCTGCGCCGCTCTGCCAAGGCCGTTGAAGGCAACAAGGCAGAAGACAAAGAGTAAGGGCACAATGCCGGAGGTGGTGCGCCACCTCCGGCCTGGCCAAACTCTCCCACTTCCGAGGGCAGACGGATGGCAATCATCCTGGGGGTAGACCCCGGTTCCCGAATTACCGGTTACGGCATCATCCGCGTGGAAGGTCGCACCATCGAGTACATCGACAGCGGCTGCATCCGGGTGGGGGAAAAGCCCATGGCCGAGCGTCTGCAAACCATCTTCCAAAGCCTTGCGCTTCTCATCGGCGAGTATCGCCCTGAAGAATTTGCCATCGAGCAGGTGTTCATGGCCCGCAACCCGGATTCCGCCCTGAAACTGGGGCAGGCCAGGGGAGCGGCCATTGTCAGTGCTGCCAACAGCGGCCTGGCGGTACACGAGTACTCGGCCCGGCAGGTCAAACAGGCGGTGGTGGGTACCGGTGGTGCAGACAAGTCCCAGGTGCAGCATATGGTACAGGCGCTGCTGGGGTTGTCCCGCAAGCCCCAGGCCGATGCTGCCGATGCCCTGGCCATTGCCCTTTGCCATGCCCATATGAATCAGAGTGTCATGAAGCTGGCACGGTCTGGTGGCAAGGTGCGTAGCGGGCGTGTGCGACAACAATAACCGGCTGGCAACAGCTACAGGAGTCCTGCTTTGATTGGTCGTATTCGAGGAATATTGCTGGAGAAGGCGCCGGGGCATGTTCTGGTGGAATGCTCCGGCCTGGGTTACGAAATCGACATTCCTTACACCACGTTTTTTCATCTTCCGGACGCCGGCCAGGAAGTCACCTTGCACACCCATTTTGCGGTGCGGGAAGATGCCCAGAGCCTGTTCGGTTTTGCCTCAAGGCTCGACCGTGATTTGTTCCGCCTGCTGATCAAGGTTAACGGTGTAGGCCCCAAGCTGGCGGTAGGCATACTCTCCGGCCTGGATGCGCAGCAGTTTATCCGCTGCGTGGAAGTGAAAGACGTCAACGCCCTGGTGAAGCTGCCCGGCGTCGGCAAAAAGACTGCAGAGCGTCTGCTGATCGAGATGGCGGACCGTATCGGCCAGCTGGAAGGGCAGTTTGTGCCGACGATGCCGGACACCCCGGCTGCATCCGGGGGCCCTGGTAATCAACCGCCAACAGGCCCGGACCCGCGGGACGAAGCGGAAGCGGCCCTGATTGCCCTGGGCTACAAACCCCAGGAAGCGGCAAAGGCCATCAGCAAGGTAGCCGAGCCGGAGATGACCAGCGAAATGCTGATACGGCTTGCCCTGAAGAACATGATACCGGCCGGGTGAAGTCCCGGCTTTTTTGTGTCGCTCCATGACACTATTGTGTAGAGAGCGTAACGTGACTCGAACCAAGCCCTTTGTACAATTGGTGCAACCTGGAATTCAGGGGCAACCAATGGGCACGTTGTTTATTCCCAGCAAGCGGATAATGCCATGATTGAATCGGACCGACTGATATCGGCGACAGCCGGAGACTACGAGGAAGTACAGGACCGGGCCATCCGGCCTACGCTGCTATCCGAGTATGTTGGCCAGCCCAGTGTCCGTGAACAGATGGAGATATTCATTTCTGCCGCCCGTGCCCGGCAGGAAGCCCTGGACCACGTGTTGATCTTCGGCCCGCCGGGGCTGGGTAAAACCACGCTGGCCAACATCATTGCCAACGAGATGGGGGTGTCTATCAAGACCACCTCCGGACCGGTGCTCGAGAAAGCCGGCGACCTGGCCGCCATGCTCACCAACCTGGAAGAAGGCGATGTCCTGTTTATCGACGAGATTCATCGCCTGAGCGCTGCGGTTGAAGAAGTGCTGTATCCGGCCATGGAAGACTACCAGCTGGATATTATGATCGGAGAAGGGCCGGCCGCCCGCTCCATCAAGCTGGACTTGCCACCGTTCACGCTGGTGGGTGCCACCACCCGTGCCGGCCTGCTGACTTCGCCGTTGCGGGATCGCTTTGGCATTGTGCAGCGGCTTGAGTTCTATAACACCCAGGACCTTACCCACATCATCATCCGTTCGGCCCGCCTGTCGTCAGTGAAAATTGATGAGTCCGGTGCCTTCGAGATTGCCCGCCGCTCCCGGGGCACACCACGGATTGCCAACCGGCTGCTGCGCCGGGTGCGGGACTTCGCGGAAGTGCGTTCAGACGGTCATATCACCGCCGATATCGCCGACCAGGCCCTGAATATGCTGAAAGTAGACAGCCAGGGCTTTGATCACATGGACCGCCGCCTGTTACTGGCGATGATCGAAAAGTTTGATGGTGGCCCGGTGGGCGTAGAGAGCCTGGCGGCAGCAATCAGCGAGGAGCGGGGCACCATCGAGGATGTGCTGGAACCGTTCCTGATCCAGCAAGGCTACATGGTGCGCACTCCCCGGGGGCGTATGGTGACCTCCAACGCCTACCAGCATTTCGGTGTGGCGCCGCCGAAATCCGGTAGGGAGGAAGATCGTTTTGACTGAGAACAGCCCGAATATCTTCGAACTACCCATCAGGGTGTATATAGAAGATACGGATGCCGGTGGTATTGTTTTCCACGCCAAGTACCTGCACTACATGGAGCGGGCACGAACCGAATGGGTTCGCAGCCGGGGTGTGGGCCTTCGGGCTGGCCTTGAGGACAACATCAGCTACGTAGTGCAGCGTATGAACATCCATTACCGGACGCCGGCAAAGCTGGATGACCAGGTGCTGGTCACTGCCGAGCCGGTGGCATCGTCCCGGGTATGGATGAGCTTTCGCCAGCAGGTACTGAAGGCGGAGAGCCGGGAGTTATTGTGTGAGGCAGAAGTGCGGGTGGCGTGTATTGCACTGGATACCGGGAAGCCCCGCCGCTTGCCGGAAAACATGTTGGAGATTCTTAAGAACTCCGCGTAACGAATTGAAAAATATAAACTTGGTCGGGAGTAGATAGTGGAAGCGGAACTTTCAGTCTGGCATCTGATTGCGAACGCCGGGGTACTGGTGCAACTGGTTATGTTGTTGCTGGTGGCAGCCTCGGTTATGTCCTGGGCTTTAATCTTTCAGCGCCTGCAGGTGTTTCGCAAGGCCAAGCGTGCGCAGCTGGCCTTTGAAGAAAGGTTCTGGTCTGGCATGGACCTGGGCCAGCTGTACAAGGAAGTAAGCTCAGACCCCACGCCGTACTCCGGCATGGAGGCGGTGTTCCGGTCCGGTTTCAAGGAATTTTCCCGCCTGCGCCAGCAAAGCCGGGACGCAGATGCGGTCATGGAGGGTGCCCAGCGCGCCATGCGGGTGGCTTTCTCCCGGGAGCAGGAGCGGCTCGAAACCCATTTGCCGTTCCTGGCCACGGTGGGTTCCACCAGTCCCTACGTGGGCCTGTTCGGTACCGTTTGGGGCATCATGAACTCCTTCCGGGGCCTGGCGCAGGTTCAGCAGGCAACCCTGGCTACGGTTGCGCCGGGCATTTCCGAAGCCCTGATCGCCACCGCCATGGGTCTGTTTGCCGCGATTCCGGCGGTTATTGCCTACAACCGGTTCGCAGCTATGTCTGATGCCTTGCTGAAGAACTACGAGACCTTCGCGGAGGAATTCTCCAGCATCCTGCATCGCCGGGTTCACAACAACGACCAGGCCGCAGGCTGATGGCTGACACCGGGCAAAGGGGAGAAGCGGTATGAAAGGCATGGGAATGATGCCCCAGCAGCGGCGCAGGCCGATGTCGGAAATCAACGTGGTGCCCTACATTGACGTAATGCTGGTGCTGCTGGTGATCTTTATGGTGACGGCGCCCATGCTCACCCAGGGGGTGAAGGTGGATTTGCCGGAGACGACGTCTGACCCGATCCAGCAGGACAAAGACGTGGAATCCATTACCGTATCGGTGGATGCCAATGGCGCCTATTACCTGGAAGTGGGTGATCGTGGCGGCGATCCGATGTCGCTGGACGAAGTGACCGACCAGGTGGCGAAGATTCTTTCCCAGCGGGCCAACAGTGAAATCATGGTACGCGGGGACGAGTTTGTGGATTACGGTGTTGTGGTGCGCCTGATGGCAGCATTGCAGGCGGCCGGCGCCAGCGGCGTTGGGCTTATCACAGACATGCCCGACACTAACCCGTAACAAGGTGGCGAAAGAGTTGTGAAAGGTCACGAACGGGAAACGATCAGTACCGATACGCCGCCGTGGAAGTCGCCGGTTGTGTTATCGGTGGCGCTGCATGTGTTGCTTCTGGTGATTGCCCTGGCAGGCTGGTCGTGGACCAATCCTGTACAGGAACCGGAGCCCCGCAGTATCTCGGCAAGGCTGGTAAGCCCAGAGCCCAAACCCAGCCCGGTGGTCGACGAGCAGGATCAGCGCGACAAGGAAGAAGAGCGTCGCCTGCAGGAAGAGAAAGAGCGGCAGCAAGCGGAAGCCGAGCGCAAGCGGCAACAGGAAGAAGCCAGGCGCAAAGAGGCCGAAGAGCAGGCTCGCAAGCGAGAGCAGGAGCGCAAACAGCAGGAGGCGAAAGCCCGGGAGTTGGCCGAGCAACAGGCTCGCGAGAAAGAGGCCGCCCGCCAGAAAGCGGAAGCCGAGGCAAAGGAGCGTGCTCGCCAGAAAGCCGAGCAGGAGCAGCGTGCCCGCGAAGAGGCTAAGCGTAAGGCGGAAGAAGAGCAGCGCCGCCGTGAGGAGGCCGAACGCCAGCGCCAGGAACAGCAGGCCCGGGAAGAGGCAGAGCGCAAACGCAAAGAAGCCGAGCGCCGCCTGAAAGAACAGCAGCTGGAAGCACTGGCTGAGCAGGCGCGGCAGGAACGTGAGGCAGAAGCACGGCGCCAGCAGGAGGCGGCAGCGGCACGAGCCCGGGAGGCCCGGATGCTCAGTGACAGCGAAAAGTACCAGGCCCTGATTCGGGATCGTCTGACTCAGGTTTGGTATCCGCCGTCTTCCGCCACAGAGAACATGGTGGCCAGGCTACAGATCACCCTGTTGCCGACCGGGGAACTCGCCAATGTGCGGCTGGTCAGCAGTAGTGGCAATACAGCATTCGATAACTCGGCGCTGGGTGCGGCCCGCTCGCTTAACCGCTACCCGGTACCGGACGACAGGGATACTTTCGAGCGGTACTTCCGCCAGTTTACGATTGAATTCAATCCGCAACGCCTGCGGTGAGGCCAGGGACTGATATGACACGAAAAACGAGTTGCCATAAAACAACCGTGAAAATGCTCCTGACCGGCTGGCTGGCAGCGATGATGCTGTCGGCAGGTAACGCCAGCGCCGAGCTGCTGATCCGGATAACCGAAGGGGCGAACTCGGCCATTCCGGTGTCGGTTGTGCCGTTTGCCGAAAGCGGCGCCATGCCGCCGGGCGACAAGGTGAGCAGTATCGTGCAGGGCGACCTCACCATGAGCGGTGAGTTCCGCACGCTTGAGCCATCGAAAATGCTGAGCCTGCCATCGAAGGGTTCGGATGTGTACTTCCGGGACTGGCGCATGCTCGGCCAGCGTTATGTGCTGGTAGGCGAACTGACCCGCAGTGGCGACAGGGTTCAGGCCCGCTATGAACTGTTTGATGTAAACCAGGAGAAGCGGATCCTGGGTGAGACCGCGGCTGCCGGTGTTGGCAGCGTCCGCACCCTTGCGCATCACATCAGCGACCGCATTTACGAAGCCATTACCGGAGAGCCGGGCGTGTTCTCCACCAAGCTCGCCTATGTGACCGTGAGCGGTGAGGGCGACCAGATGCGTTACCGGCTCCAGGTCAGTGACGTGGACGGCAAGCGGGCAAATATCCGGCTGGAAAGCCGTGAGCCGATTCTGTCTCCGGCCTGGTCGCCGGACGGCAAGAAACTGGCCTATGTGTCGTTCGAAACCGGCAAGCCCGCCATCTATGTGCACGAGCTGTCTTCCGGACAGCGGGACAAGGTAGCGGATTTCCCTGGCCTGAACTCGGCCCCGGCCTGGTCGGAAGACGGCAAGTCCCTGTTGATGACCCTGTCCCGTGATGGCAATGCGGAAATCTACCAGATGGACCTGGCCAGCCGGAAAACCACCAAGCTGACCAACCACTGGGCCATCGACACCGAGCCGGCCTGGGACTATGCCAACAAGGGCATTTACTTTACCTCGGACCGTTCCGGTGGCCCGCAGATCTACTTCATGGAGCGCCCCGGTGCCGAGCCGCGCCGGATCACCTTCGGCAGTCGCTATAACGCGCGGCCCCGGCCGGATAACAAGGGTGAGTACGTGTATTACGTGCACCAGCGGGACCGGGCATTCCACATTGCCCGCACCAACCTGAAAACCGGTGACGAAAGCATCATCACCCGTACCGAATCGGATGAATCACCCAGTGTGTCGCCCAATGGCCGACTGCTGATCTATGCCACCGGCCAGAACGGAGCCAGCGTGTTGACCGTTGTTTCTGCCGACGGCGGTGCGGCCTACAGCCTGCCTGCGGCCGATGGCGATGTAAGAGAACCGGCCTGGGGGCCGATCACCCGCTGAGGCTGTTAGCGCGGGCAGAAAAACTGGTTTAAGCAAACTCAAAAAGAGGGAAAGGAAGTATGAAACTGTCATTCTCAACAAAAGTGTTCGCTATGGTGCTTTCTGCCGGACTGGTAGCAGGCTGTAGCTCCACCGGCGAAAACATGGAAGACGAAGCCTACGGTTCTGACGTCCAGGCTATCGGCGGTGATGACGGCTCTACGGTATATGGTGGCGACGATGGCGATGGCGTTTCCTCCGGTGTTCTGAGCGACGAAGAGCGTCAGGCTGCCCGTGAGCAGGCCGAGCAGCAGGCCCTGCGTGATATCACAACCTTCTACTTCGATTTCGATACTTCCGAAATCAAGCAGGAAGCCCGTGACGTGCTGGTTGCCCACGCCCGCTACCTGGCCGACAATCCGCGCCAGCAGGTTCGCCTGGAAGGCCACGCCGATGACCGCGGCACCAAGGAGTACAACCTGGCCCTAGGTGAGCGCCGTGCCAATGCTATCCAGCGTTTCCTGATTGTGAACGGGGCTTCCCGTGGCCAGATGGAAACCGTAAGCTACGGAGAAGAGAAGCCGGCTGTACGTGGCACTTCCGACAGCGCCCGGGCGCAGAACCGTCGCGTAGAGCTGATTTTCCAGTAAACCTTCTGATTAACCGGACGGGCCCATGAGAAAACAGCTCATGGCGACCGTGCTGATCCCGCTGGGCCTTGGCCTGGCGGGAGTCGTTCAGGCACAGTCGTCGAATGTCTCCTCCCAGAGCAGTGCCGAACTGTTCTATATGATCCAGCAGTTGCAGGGCGATGTTCGCCGCCTGCAGGGCAGGGTTGAAGAGCAGCAGCACGAAATCAGCCGGCTGCAACAGCAGGGCCGGGATCGGTACGTCGACCTGGACCAGCGTATCCTGGATCTCTCCAAGGCGATCGAAGCGCGTCCGGAGCCTGCTGCCGCAAGTTCCGGCGGGGTAGCGGAAGCGTCAGGGGGCAGTGGCTCGCAGCCGGTACAGACGGAGAAGGTTTACCGGTCTCCGGAAGCGGATGAAAAGCAGGCCTACGACGAGATCATCAGCCTGATCCGTAACGACAAGGATTACGACACCGCCATTTCACGGCTGTATGACTTTGTCGACAAGTATCCCGAAGGCGACCTTACCGTGAATGCCTATTACTGGCTGGGTGAGGTTTATCTGGCAAAGCCGCAGCCCGAGCAGGCAAAGCAGGCGTTCACGATTGTGGCAACCCGCTACAGTGATCACCGCAAAGCGCCAGATGCGGTCTACAAGCTGGGTGTCGCGCTGGATCGGCTGGGCGAGAAAGACGAAGCCGTGCGCCGGATGCAGAGCGTGGTCGATCGTTATCCGCAGTCGTCTGCCGCAGACCTGGCTAAAAAATACCTGGACAGTGCAGGAAGTTGATCGCACATTGAACGATCTGGTTGTCGGGTGATCAGTCAGGAAAAAAAATATAAAGATTCCCGAAAAAAGGGGTTGATCACCAAAAAAAATTCAGTAATATGTGCGCCTCGTTTGGGTCGTTAGCTCAGTTGGTAGAGCAGTTGGCTTTTAACCAATTGGTCGAAGGTTCGAATCCTTCACGACCCACCAAACACAGAATGCCCGAAACCAACGCGGGTGTTCGCCGGATGAAAAGCCGGCAAAACAGTTACGGGTCGTTAGCTCAGTTGGTAGAGCAGTTGGCTTTTAACCAATTGGTCGAAGGTTCGAATCCTTCACGACCCACCAACAAACCGGAGTGCCTCAGGGCAATTCGGTTGAAAAAAAGAGCCTTCGGGCTCTTTTTTTTTGCCTGTCGGGCCACCATCTTTGAATCAGCCCAGGCAGCCACTCAGGGCTTTATCACGGGTATATTGCAGGCCGATGAAATGCGGTGGGGAAGTGATATACTCTGGCGGTAAACGTATTTCAGAGATCCAGCGATGACACGAGCGCAAGACCGTATCCTTGTTCAGGAACACCTGGCCCACCAGGCCGAGCCCAAGCCTTTGAGCGACAGTGAAAAGGCCGACCTCGAGGCGCGCATCAAAGATGCCCTCAAGGAGAAGGATGCCGTGCTGGTTGCGCATTACTACACAGACCCGGACATCCAGCGACTGGCTGAGGAAACCGGTGGTTGTGTGGCAGACTCGCTGGAAATGGCCCGCTTTGGCAACCAGCATCCCGCGTCTACGGTTGTGGTGGCAGGCGTCCGCTTCATGGGTGAGACCGCCAAGATCCTTAATCCGGAAAAGCGTGTGCTTATGCCCACCCTGGAAGCGACCTGCTCGCTGGACGTGGGCTGCCCTGCGGACGAGTTCTCCGAGTTCTGCGACCAGCATCCGGACCGCACCGTGGTGGTCTACGCCAATACTTCGGCGGCCGTGAAGGCGAGGGCAGACTGGGTGGTTACCTCCAGCTGTGCCCAGGCTATTGTTGAGCACCTGGATGCCCGGGGCGAGAAAATCCTGTGGGCGCCAGACAAACACCTGGGCCACTACGTGCAGAAGACCACGGGCGCCGATGTGCTGCTGTGGGACGGCTCCTGCATTGTGCACGAGGAATTCAAGTTCCGCGGCCTGGAAGACCTCAAGGCCCTGTACCCGGATGCCGCCGTGCTGGTGCACCCGGAATCACCGGATGCCGTGGTGCAGATGGCGGATGTGGTGGGTTCAACGTCCCAGCTGATTAACGCGGTGCAGACCCTGCCGAATGAAGAGTTCATTGTCGCCACCGACAACGGCATCTTCTACAAGATGCAGCAGCTGGCGCCGAACAAGACTTTGATTGAAGCCCCGACTGCCGGAAACGGCGCTACCTGCCGCAGCTGTGCCCATTGCCCCTGGATGGCCATGAACGGGCTCGAAAACCTGCTGCATGTGCTGGAAACCGGTGACCAGGAAGTGCTGGTAGACGATGCATTGCGTGAGGATGCCCTGCGCCCCCTGCGCCGTATGCTGGACTTTACCGCCAATATGAACCTGAAGGCCGCAGGCAACGCCTGATTTCAGCCTTGCCCGTTATTACTGGCGGGCTTCCTGCAGGCGGCTGGCAATTTCGCCCAGGCGCTGGTTGATCACCTGCCGTTCGGTAGACCCGGCCGGCAGCAGTTCCTGGGCCTGGCGCAACTGGCGCTGGGCCGCACGCCAGTCTCCCATCAATACCTCATACTCTGCCCGTGCCCGATGCACGCCCACAATATTGCGGGCCATACCTTCCGCTTCTGCCAGTCGCAGCCAGACCTGTTCCTGGTGCGGATATTGTCGGCTCATATCCCTGAGTACAGACGCTGCTGCAGAGCCGTTACCGTCACCGATTTCGGCGCTGGCCAGCATCATACTGATCGGGTAGTTGCCCGGATTGCGTGACAGCGCACCCTGCAACAGATTCCGGGCCTCGGCAAAGCGCTGCTGGCTGATCTGTGTTTCGGCCAGGGAGACCTGAAACGTGATGCGCCCCGGATTGTCTTCCAGCAGTTCCCTCAGGATGTTTTCTGCCTTCTGGTACTGCCTGGCTTCGTGATAGGCCACGGCCAGGCCATAGCGGATGGCATCGTTGCGCTGGGCGTCGTCCCGGTTCAGGTAGGCCTCGAAGGTTTCGATCGCAATCTCCGGGGATTGGGCGTAGTGCACCTGCAGCCGGCTGCGGACAAGATGGTATTCCTGGCCATCCCGCACTCGTTCGTCAGGGTATTGCTCGGCCCGGTTACGGGTGTCGGCTACCCGGCTCTGGGTGAGCGGGTGCGTGGAAAGGTATTCCGGCAGCCGATTACCTTGCAGGCGGTTCTGGCGCATCATGATCTCGAACATTTCCGGCATGCCCCGCGGATCCATGCCGGCGCTGGCCAGGATGTCCAGGCCCACACGGTCAGCTTCCTGTTCGTGGGATCGACTGTAGGCCAGCATGTTCTGCATGGAGATGGCCTGGGTGCCGGCAATGGCGGCAATGCCGATGTCGGACTGGGTCACTGCCGATAACACAATGCCGGCAATCATACCGGCAAGGGTCAGCGGTGCGCTGGTTTCCTGCTGCTGCATGCGCCGGGCAAAGTGACGCTGGCTCAGGTGCGCCAGTTCGTGGGCCAGTACCGAAGCAAACTGTTGCTCGGTGGCGGCGTTCAAAAACAGCCCGCCATTCACGCCAACGATACCGCCGGGCACGGCAAAGGCGTTCAGGGCAGGGCTGTCGATCAGCGCCAGGCTGAGATTGCGATCATCCAGCGGAGCCGAGGGCACCAGCCGGTAAATCATTGAACTGAGATAGTCGTAAACCAGCGGATCCTGGATCTGCGGGGCCGAGCGCCGGATGGAGGTCATCACCTGCTGGCCGATGTCGGCCTCCTGCTGGCCGGAAATCAGGCCACCGCTGCCGCCAATGCTGGGCAGTGTGGAGTTATTGGCGGTCAGCGCAGCCGGTGTGGTCAGCAGGCTGGCGGCCAGGGTCAGGGCCAGGCTTAAACGCGATCTGCTTCGGCGATTTTTGGAGTGCGTCATGGATTCCGATACTGCCCCGGTTTCAGATGGCCGTTAGACCAGTGGTGCCCTTCGAAGTTCTGGTTTGGATTACCAACTCTTGAGGTGCAATAGGGTAACACCACCGGCATAATGCGTGCCTGAATACTGACTGAATGTTAATGGTAACTTTTTCTTATGGCTGACCGAAGTCTGGACGCAAGCGGCCTGCGCTGCCCGATGCCGTTACTGAAGACCAAGCTTGAGCTCAACGGCATGTCGCCGGGTGAGCAGCTGGAAGTGCTGGCTACCGATGCCGGCTCTAACCGGGACATTCCCGCCTATGTTGCCATGTCGCCCCACCGGCTTGTCAGCCAATCGGAGAGTAATGGCGTCTATCGTTTCATGATAGAGTGCTGCGGTTAATTTCCGGAGATTTTCATGGTCAGAATTTTACGGGGCCTGGCCCACAAGTATTTCTCGGACGAAGAAGCGGTCATCCTGTTTTTGCTGCTGGTGACCGGAACAATTTTCGTCATCTGGTTTGGTGCCATGCTGGCGCCGGCCATTGCATCACTGATTGTCGCTTTTATCCTGCAAGGGCTGGTGTCCAAGCTGAATCGCATGGGGGTTCCCCAGACGGTTGCGGTTATTTCGGTGTTCCTGGTGTTTATGGGCGTGCTGATCGGCTTTATCTTCGGCCTGCTGCCGCTTATCTGGACGCAGGTGAGCACCCTGGCCGGCGAAGCGCCCCGGATTATCCGGGAGCTGCAGTCGTATCTTTCACTGTTGCCGCAGGAATATCCCCACCTGGTCTCGGAAGAGGCGGTGAATCTGATCTACGCGGAAATCTCTGCGGAAGTAGGGCACGCAACCCAGTGGCTGGTGTCTTTTTCGCTTTCCAGCATTCCGGACCTGGTGGCCCTGCTGATTTATATGGTGCTGGTGCCGATCCTGGTGTTTTTCTTCCTGAAAGACCGGGAACTCATCGTCAATTCCATTGGCCGCCTGCTACCGCCGCAACGCCCGATGATGGTTCGTATCTGGCACGAAGTTAACCTGCAATGTGCCAACTATGTGCGCGGTAAAGCCGTGGAAATCCTGATCGTTGGCGGGACCACCTACGTGGCGTTCAAGTTGCTGGGCATGCCCTATGCGGCGCTGCTCTCTTTGCTGGTGGGGCTGAGCGTGGTGATTCCCTACATCGGTGCCGCCGTGGTGACCGTGCCGGTCGCCGTGATCGGCTTGTTCGCCTTTGGCTGGAGCAGCCAGTTTATCTGGATCATGGTGGTTTACGGCATTATCCAGGCGCTGGATGGCAATGTGCTTGTTCCGGTACTGTTTTCAGAGGTTAACAACCTGCACCCGGTGGCCATTATCGTGGCGGTGCTGTTCTTCGGAGGTATCTGGGGCTTGTGGGGTGTGTTCTTTGCGATTCCGCTGGCAACCATGCTGAAAGCTGTGTTTGCCGCGTGGCCGGTGCAGGAAGATATACCCGCACCGGCACAGGAAGTCTGATTCAGAGCGCCTTGACGGCCTCGAGCACTTCATCAACGTGGCCGGGCACTTTTACGCCCCGCCACTCCTGGCGCAGCACACCTTTCTTGTCGAACAGGAAGGTGCTGCGTTCGATGCCAAGGTGCTCCTTGCCGTAGAGCTTTTTCAGTTTGATGACGTCAAACAGCTTGCACAGGGTTTCATCTTTGTCTGAGATCAGGTGAAAGGGGAACTCGTATTTTGCCCGGAAGTTCTCGTGAGCCTTCAGGCCATCCCGGGAAACACCGAAGATTTCGGTGTCCAGCTCCGCGAACTGTGACATGCGATCGCGGAAGTCCTGGCCCTCGGTGGTGCAGCCGGGTGTATTGTCTTTCGGGTAGAAATAGATAACGATGTTTTTGCCCTTGAGGTCGGCTGGCCGGATGACCTGTTCACCGGTGGCCTCGGCTTCAAAATCAGGGATGGGTTGGTTCAATGCTACAGATGACATGAGTTCTCCTTGAATTCCCTTGTGTCGTTACGAGCCCAACATTACCATATCGGTTTTATTCGGACGGAGCTTTTATGATTACGGGTAGCCTTGTCGCACTGGTCACGCCCATGCATCCAGACGGTGAGATTCACTGGGAGGATCTGGACAAACTGGTGGACTTTCACATCGAAAACGGCACTCACGGTATTGTTGCTGTGGGTACCACCGGCGAATCCGCAACCCTGGACCCGAAAGAGCATTGTCGGGTTATCGGGCATATCATAAAACGGGTGGCCGGCCGGATTCCTGTGATTGCCGGTACCGGTGGTAACAGTACGCGCGAAGCGATCGAACTGACCACTGAAGCCCACAAACTGGGTGCCGATGCCTGTCTGCTTGTGGTGCCATACTACAACAAGCCGACCCAGGAAGGCCTGTACCAGCACTTCAAGACCATCGCTGAAGCTGTACCGGGCATGAACCAGATTCTGTACAACGTGCCGGGCCGTACCGCCTGCGACATGTTGAACGAGACCGTTGAGCGCCTGGCTGACATTCCCAATATTGTCGGTATTAAAGACGCCACCGGTAACATTCCCCGCGGCAGCGAACTGATCGAGGCTGTTAAAGGCCGCCTGGCGGTTTACTCCGGTGACGACGCCACAGCCGCAGACCTGATACTGGCCGGCGCCAAGGGTAACGTTTCGGTAACCGCGAACGTGGCTCCGAAAGCCATGTCCCAGCTGTGTGAAGCGGCGGTTGCCGGTGATCAGAGCGAAACCGCTCGCCTTAACGAGCTGCTGATGCCCCTGAACCGCAAGCTGTTCCTGGAAGCCAATCCGATTCCGGTGAAATGGGCCTTGCAGCGCATGGGCATGATTGGTGAAGGCATCCGTTTGCCGCTGACTCCGCTCAGCGAGAAGTTCCACGGCGAGGTGGAAGACGCCCTCAGAGCCGCTGGTGTTCTCTGAAGCCGTAAGAACCACCCGCTAACCGGAGTTGCCGATGCAGTTTCTTGCACGAGCCCGCAGTAAAACCCCGCAGATGTCCCGGCCAGTGGCCGGGATTCTGCTTGTAACCAGCCTGGCTGGTTGCAGCTTGCTGGAAGACCGTTCCCAGCGCTACGTGGATGCGCCCGAAGGGCAGCCCATTGAAATCCCGGAGAGCGCAGACCAGTCCCGTTTTTCTGAAATCATGCCGGTACGGAGCATCAATACCGATGATTCCCGCCGGATGTATCCGTCGTCGATTCCCAAACCCCCGGACATGACCTCCGAAATTCTCGATCAGAACTATGTGATCGAAGAGCTGGATGGTCGGGCCTGGCTGCTGGTGAACGAAGTGCCGGGCCGGCTGTGGCCGGTGGTCAGCGCCTGGATGAACCAGTCTGGCCTGGGCATGGCCCACGACAGCCCGCAGCTGGGCGTTATGCAGAGTGAGCTGGCTAACTTCAGCAAGCGCAGCCGTGAGCTTCTCGGCCTGGATAACACCCCGGCCGCCGACGAGCCGCGCGTGCTGGTACAGACCCGCCTGGCCCCGGGCATCCGCCGCAAGACCACCGAGATCCGTATCCGCACGGTTGAACTGGCACAGAACCCTGAGGGCCTGGTCAGCTGGGATGACGGTGCTGCCGGCTCTGAATCGGCCCTTGAGCGCCAGAAAGCCCTGCTGGGTGAACTGGGCGCGTTCCTCAAAGCCCGTGAAGACAACAAGTCCTTCTCCCGGGCAGCATCCGGCATGGTGGCCGAGCCCCTGGTGCGGCTGTTGTCGGAAGGCGACGTTGCCACTGCGGTGAGGGTAGAGCTGGATTACGGCCGAACCTGGGCTGAGGTAAACCGGTCCCTGACCGAGATCGACGCTGAGGTGATGGACCTTAACCGCAGTGCCGGTTGGTTCCAGGTGGATTTCCGCACCGAAGACGAGCGCTCGCCCGGCTGGTTCTCCTGGTTCAGCAGTAAAGACGAACCCACTCACACCCATACTGTGCGGGTTGAGCAGCAAGACGACGCCGTGTTTGTAACGGCCGAGCAGCAGGACAACTACACGGGTGAGTACAGCGCATCTGACTTGCTCACCCGTTTGTTTGAACAACTGTATTGATTAACGGGGCGGCTGACAGGTCGCCCGCGTTTGGAGACCCCAATGGAAAAGCGCGAAGAACTCTACGCCGGCAAGGCAAAATCCGTATATCGCACTGACGACCCCGAGCGTTTTGTTCTGGTATTCCGGGATGACACCTCGGCCTTTGACGGCGAGAAGAAAGAACAGCTGAACCGCAAAGGCATGGTGAACAACAAGTTCAACGCCTTCATCATGGAGAAGCTGGAAGCAGCCGGTGTACCGACTCACTTCGAGGGCCTGCTGTCTGATACCGAATCACTGGTCAAGAAGCTGGACATGATTCCGGTGGAGTGTGTGGTTCGCAATATTTCCGCCGGCAGCCTGTGCCGTCGCCTGGGTGTAGACGAAGGCCAGGAGCTGAACCCGCCCACGTTTGAACTGTTCCTGAAGAATGATGCCCTGCACGATCCGATGGTGAACGAATCCCTGGCGGTCAGCTTTGGTTGGGCCGGCGAGCAGGAACTGGCCAAGATGAAAGAGCTCACCTACAAGGTGAACGACGTACTGAAGGCCCTGTTTGATGACGCCGGCATGCTGCTGGTGGACTACAAGCTGGAATTCGGCCGCAGCGGCGGCCAGATCGTTCTGGGCGACGAATTCAGCCCCGACGGCTGCCGCATCTGGGACAAGGAAACCCGCAAGAAGATGGACAAGGATCGTTTCCGTCAAGGGCTTGGTGATGTCATCGAAACCTATGAGGAAGTTGGTCGCCGTCTTGGCATCAACTTTGGCTGAATAAAGCACAAAAAGCAGAAAGGTGATGTATGCGTAAGTTGATGATTGCTGTAGGTGGTTCGCTGGTACTGGCGGCCCCGTTGGCCAATGCCGACATTCTGGGCGTGGGCGCAAACGTAAGCTACTGGGATTCCGATTTCTCCGGTGAGGTGGTGAACAAAGGCTCTGCCGTTGATATCGAGAATGATCTCAATATGGACAGCGACAGCAACGCCAACTTCACGGCTTACTTCGAGCATCCGGTGCCACTACTGCCGAACGTGCGGGTGAACTACATCAGCATTTCCCAGAGTGGTAGCGGTCAGGTTGGCCTGGAAGAGTTCGATGGCATCCTCCCGGGTGCAGACGTTAAGTCAGACCTGGACCTGGATCAGCTGGACGCCACCTTCTACTACGAAGTGCTGGATAACTGGGTAAACCTGGATCTCGGCCTGACCGCTCGCAAGTTTGATGGTGAGCTGGTGGTGCGCGACACGGCTGTTGGTGGCCGCGTGAGTACAACGACCGTCGATGCCGTAGTTCCCATGGGCTACCTGGCCGCCCGCTTCGACCTGCCGTTTACCGGCGTGTCTGTTGGCGCTGACGGTAACTTTGTAAGCTACAGCGGCGACTCCCTGCACGATGTGAACGTGTACGGCCAGTTCGAGATTGCCATGCTGCAGCTGCGTGCAGGCTACCGCGAAATGGCGATTGACTACGAAGATGACGACGACAAGCTGGACGTGGAGCTCTCCGGCCCCTTCGCCAGCGTCGGCTTCACCTTCTGAGCGAGCATTAAAAGGCGCCTCCGGGCGCCATTTTTCATGGAGAACAGATCTTGAAAATCCTCGTTACGGGAACCGCCGGTTTTATCGGCTCACACCTGGCCCATCGACTGCTGGATCGCGGTGATGAAGTCATCGGCGTGGACAACGTAAACGACTATTACGATGTGAACCTGAAAGAGGCTCGCCTGGCCCGGCTAACCGGCAAGGCGGGGTTCACCGAAGTGCGCCAGGACGTAGCAGACCGGGGCGCTATGGAAGCCCTGTTCCGGGAACACAAACCCGGGCGGGTGGTGCACCTGGCCGCCCAGGCCGGCGTACGCTATTCCCTGGAGAACCCCCACGCCTACGTAGAGGCCAACCTGGTTGGCTTTATGAACATCCTGGAAGGCTGCCGCCATAACGACGTGAAGCACCTGGTGTACGCCTCCAGCAGCTCGGTATACGGCGCTAACGAAACCATGCCGTTCTCCGTGCATGACAACGTAGACCACCCCCTGAGCCTGTACGCGGCCTCCAAGAAGGCCAACGAGCTGATGGCCCACACCTACAGCCACCTGTACAACCTGCCCACCACCGGCCTGCGGTTCTTTACCGTGTACGGTCCCTGGGGCCGGCCGGATATGGCGCTGTTTATCTTCACCAAGAAGATCCTGGCGGGCGAACCGATTGATGTGTTCAACCACGGCCATCACAAGCGTGATTTCACCTACATCGACGATATTGTAGAGGGTGTCATCCGTACGCTGGACAACGTCGCCCAGCCCAATCAGGACTGGAGCGGTGCCCAGCCGGACCCGGGCACCAGCAAGGGGCCGTACCGCATCTACAACATTGGCAGCAATAACCCGGTGGAGCTGTCCCGGTTTATCGAGATCATCGAAGAGCGGGTCGGCAAAAAGGCCGAGAAGAACCTGCTGCCCATGCAGCCCGGTGACGTACCTGCGACCTACGCCAATGTGGACGACCTGATCAACGATGTGGACTACAAGCCGTCGACCACCGTGGAAGAGGGCATAGCCAACTTCGTGGACTGGTACCGGGATTTCTACAAGGTCTGATCGCCACTGCTAACAAAGAAGGCCAGCATTGTTGCTGGCCTTCTTTGTTTATGAGACCTGGTTGGTTAGCGCAAAAGATACCGGTCTGCCGGTGACCGGGCAGTGGAAGGCCAGTTCAACTGCGGTCAGTTGCAGCCCGGCAGAATCTGCTGTTCCGTAAAGCCTGTCTCCGACAATCGGGTGATCAATACCGGACAGGTGTCGCCGTATCTGGTGTTTTCGGCCAGTTTCGATGCGGATTTCCAACGCGGTGGTATCGGAATCTTCGTCATAGGTGAGGGTAGTCACGCGACTGACCGAGGCTTTGCCATCCAGGGGCGTGTCGATCCGCAGGTCGTCTGCAACCAGGTTGCCGGTTACCCGGGCCCGGTAGATCTTGGTCATGCTTCGTCCGGAGAAAAGTTGTGACAGCGCTGCCGCGGCTTTACCATCGTGGGCGATCAACATGATGCCCGCGGCATCCCCGTCCAGCCGGTGCACCAGAAAACAGGGTTTGTTCAGTTCGGTTTCAGCCAGACGCAGCAAGCTGCAGTGGTCGCCCCACTGCGAACCCTGGGACAGCAACCCGTGCGGCTTGAACCAGACAGTGTAACGGCCTTTGTTCTCCAGCAATTCGGGTTCTTCCGGTTGGCGCGCCAGAACCTGGTCATCATAGAACAGCTGGATACGAGTGCCCGGTTTCAGCTCCCGCTTGGCCTTCCGCAACCGCACCTGCTTGCCTTTCTGGGTCCACCAGCAGGCGCCCTTGGCCATGGCATCCTTGATGCGCTGCTTGGGCAGGCCAGAGGCTTCCGCCAGCGCATCTACCGCAAGCCGGGAGCTTTCAACAGTCAGGTCGATGGTCTGGCGCATGGTGGCTGGAGTACTCCGGTTTCAGGTAAGCAGGCCGGGCATTATAGCGGAAACGGCTACGGGAGCGCGCCTTTACCGGCTGTGCTACTGTTCGTAAAGGCCGATATTCAAGGAGACCGTATTATGCCGCTCATTGGCTGGCTATTTCTTTTCGCTGCATTCGCATTGGTTGTCGGCAGCCTGCTGTTTTTGCGGGATAGCGCCAACATGAAGATTCCCAAGGAAAAGCTGGAGAAGATTCGGGAGCGCAAGGCGGAGCAGGAGAAGGCAGACGAGGAGGAAAGGGATCGCTGGTGATTATTGCCCCGGGGCTTGCCTGTCGGTGTGGCGTTGCGCACCGGTGTAGTGCAGGCCTTTTAAATTCTGGCAAAGCGACAATGGAAAATGCATTAAAAACAATGCATTGAAAAACCTGAACAATTGGCCAGCTTTTTGCTCCATCTGAAGTTGTTACCCGCTTAGGGCGGTGCAACACAACTTCAGAATGGTTCAGGAGAACGATGCATGAGCATGAAACGCAGTCTGGCAGCGGCCATTGCCCTGACTTTATCTTCTTCCGTAATGGCAGAAGACCCGATGAAAATCGGATTTGTCTACGTTGGCCCCATCGGGGATCACGGCTGGAGTTACCAGCACGATCTGGGCCGCAAAGCCGTTGAGGCGCACTTCGGTGACCAGGTTCAAACGACCTATGTGGAAAACGTGGCCGAAGGTGCCGACGCCGAGCGCACCATCCGCATGCTGGCCCAGGCCGGCAACGACGTTATCTTCACCACGTCGTTCGGTTTTATGAACCCCACCATCCGGGTTGCCGAACAGTTCCCTGATATCACCTTCATGCATGCCACCGGCTATAAGCAGGCGGATAACGTGGGTACCTATCTGTCCAAGACCTACGAGGGGCGTTATGTAACGGGAGTGGCGGCCGGGTTGGTGACCGAGTCGAATGTGCTGGGTTACATTGCCTCGTTCCCGATTCCGGAAGTCATTCGCGATATCAACGCGGTGTATCTGGGGGCTAAGTCGGTGAACCCCGATATCGAGATCAAGGTGGTGTGGGCCAACACCTGGTTTGATCCGGCCAAAGAGGCCGATGCTGCCAACGCCATGATGGATCAGGGGGCCGATGTGGTGATTCAGCACACCGACAGCCCTGCGCCTCTGATGTCCGCCTTGCGCCGGGGTAACTGGGGTGTCGGGCAGGCATCTGATATGCGGGAGTTTGGCAAGGAGGCCCACCTGTTATCCGTCGCCAATAACTGGGGGCCTTATTACGTTGAGCAGGTTCAGAAGGTCATGGATGACAGCTGGGTGCCAGAGGATCACTGGGGTGGCATTGACGAGGATATGATCCAGATTATCGGCCTGAGCGACCGCCTGAGCGAGGAGCAGTCGGCGGCCGTGAACCAGGTGATTGAGGCTATTGGCGCCGGTGAGTTGCATCCGTTTACCGGTCCTTTGAAAGACCAGGCCGGCGAGCTGAAAGTGGCAGACGGGGTGACCATGACCGAGCAGGAACTGGCGGGTATGAACTGGTTCGTGGAAGGCGTCGGGGCAACACTGCCGCAGTAACGATTCTGATCAGACACTGACAAAAGAGCCCCGATCAATGGGGCTCTTTTTTGGCTGACTAGCGGGTGTGTTTCAGAAAGCGGGGTCGGAACCGCGCGTGGCCCAGCCGGTCATCCGTCGCTCGACCAGTGCGAAGAGTTCGTACATCACCACGCCCATGACGCCGATCACCACCAGGCCTGCAAACACCAGCCCCATATCCATCGTCGAGCTTGCCGACAGCATCAGGTACCCGATGCCAACGTTGGACGCTACGGTTTCAGAGATGACCGAACCGACAAAGGCCAGAGTGATAGCAACCTTGAGTGAAGCGAAGAAGTATGGCATGGAGCGGGGCAGGGCGACTTTCTTCAGGATATCGATGCGGCTGGCGCCGAGCGAACGCATAACGTCCTGCAGCTCTGGCTCCAGCGTCGCCAGGCCGGTGGCCATATTCACCACCACCGGGAAGAACGAGATCAGAAATGCGGTGAGTATGGCGGGCACTGTGCCAATGCCAAACCAGACTACCAGCACTGGCACGAAAGCCACTTTCGGGATGCTGTTGAAGCCCACCATCAACGGATAGACGGCCTTGTAGATTACCGGTGAGGAACCCACCAGCATGCCCAGAACCAGCCCGAATACCACGGCAAGGGCGAATCCGACAACGGTGGTGAACAGTGTCTGGGTGGCATGCTCAATGATTTGTGGCCGGTATTCCAGCCAGGAGCGCCAGATATCGGTGGGGGCGGGAAACAGGTAGTCAGGAATCTGGAAAGCAAAGCAAAGCAGCTCCCAGAACAGCCCCAGAAACAGGAGCAATAGCCAGGGCGAGGCTTTCATCAACAGGCGTTTGCGCTGAGCCAGGGTCATCAGGATCCCTCCCGGATTCGGCCAATGTGGTCACGTAATTCGAACACCAGGTCGGCAAAGGGATCGGTGTAGGTGACGGAAAGCTCTCTGGGCCGGGGCAGGTTTACCGGCTTGCGAACCAGTATCCGGCCCGGGCCCTTGCTCATGACGTATACGGTATCGGCCAGAAAAACCGCTTCGCGAAGGTCGTGGGTTACCAGAACCACGGTAAAGGGCTCTTCCTGCCATAAATCCCGGACCATGCACCAGAGTTCCTCACGGGTGAAGGCATCCAGTGCGCCAAACGGTTCGTCCAGCATCAGCAGGGAGGGGCGGTGGATCAGTGCGCGGCAGATTGACGCCCGCTGCTGCATGCCGCCGGACAGCTCCCAGGGATATTTGTGTTCGCAGCCGGCAAGGCCAACCCGCTTGAGCAGGGCGCGCCCCAGTTCTTCGAACTGTGTTTTTTCCCGGCGGAACTTGTGGCGGTACTCCGCCACTATCTCAAGTGGCAGCAGCACGTTTTCAAGGGTCGTGCGCCACGGCAGCAGGTTGGAGGACTGGAACGCCATGCCAACACCCTTCTGCGGGCCCGCCACTTGCTTGCCCCCCAGATAGACATAGCCATCGCTGGGTGGCGCAAGCCCGGTGACCAGCTTCATCAGGGTGGACTTGCCACAGCCCGAAGGGCCCACCACCGCCACAAACTCATTTTCTTTCACGCTCAGGGAGATGTTTTCGATCGCCAGCGGGCCATCCTCTCCGTAACGCATGCTTACATTCTCAAACTCGACAAGGTCCATCTGGTACTCCGGTAGGCCAGGGAGCCCGGGTGCGCGGTACCCGGGCACAGGTGCGTCAATCGATCGAGCGCTCTGCCTGTGATGGCAGGTAGCTGCTGTCGAACAACTGCGTGAGTTGGTCTGACGGTTCCAGGTTATAGGAGGCCACCATGTCCGCCACGGCCCGCTCCATGCGCGCTTCGGTGATGGCGCCCAGACCTTCCGCGCGGGTTTCTTCGGTGATCACGTGGTTGTCCATGGCCAGTTTAAGGCGGCGCAGCTCCAGGTCCTGTTTGATCAGGCCATCCCGTTTTTTTACATAGGTAATCGCGGTTTCAGGATCTGCGATGGTTTCTTTCAGCGCTTTGTTGAAGGCTCTCAGAAAACCTTTGACCGCCTCCGGGTTCTGTTCGAGCAAGGCATCCTGGGCAATGATGGTATTGCCGTAGAACTCCACCCCGTAATCCGGGTATTTCAGCGCCACGATGTTGTCCGGGGACACGCCGCGGGCTTCGAGGTTCAGCAGACTGGTGAAGTAGAAACCGGTAATGGCGTCTACCTCACCCCGGGCGAGCAGGGTTTCCCGGATGGCAGGATCGGCCGATTGCCACTCAACCGAGTCCACCGCCAGGTTGTTATGCCGCGCAAACGACGGCCAGGCTTTGCGGCCACCATCGAAAACGGGGGCGCCCAAAGTTTTGCCTGCCAGGTCTTCGGGCTTTTCAATGCCGGAGTCTTTCAGGGCAAACACCGCCGCAGGCATGGTGTTGTAGACCATATAAACAGCGGTTACGCCGGTTTCCGGGTTCTTTGAGGTGGTTTCTGTCAGCGCGCTGAAGTCGGCAAAGCCCATGTCGTAGGCATTGGTGGCTACGCGGGTAACCGCGCCTGCCGAGCCGTTACCGGCATCAATGGTGACGTTGAGCCCCTCACTCTTGAAGTAGCCTTTTTCGAGTGCCATCAGGAAAGGCGCAGAGGGCCCTTCGAAACGCCAGTCCAGGGTAAACCGAATGTCGGTATCAGCCTGGGCGAAGGTGCTCGCGGCCAAGGCGCCTGCCAGAGTGACGGCTTTTGACAGCCCCCTGAGCAGGCCGGGCTTTTGCTGTTTTGCTTTCATGGAGGTGTTCCTCGCTGTGTTTGGAATAGAGGTTTTGCGTACTCACAGGGAAAGTGCAATTGCCGTACCAGAGTCCCGGAACACCGGCCCGAGTGCCGTAAAACCTGACCACATGGTCTATTTTGTTGGCTTCCGGGCTCCACCGGGTGTTAAGAGAGTGCCCTGAAATGGCGCTCCGGCCTGGCCCTGTGGACCAAACCGGTGCCGCCAGGGCGTTATTGGCCAGCGTTATCCAGCCAGGCCCCCAGTGCGGTACGCTCCTGCTCGGTCATGCCGCTGGTATTGCCCAGGGGCATGTACTGGGTGCGGACGGCTGCCTGCTGCACCCGGGCCGAATGGGCCAGCAGGTCAGCCAGCTGTTCCAGTACGATGCCGGCAGGCGGTGCCTGAAAGGCCGGATGCGCCGGCTCCCGGGCATGGCAGGCGGTACAGTGCTGGCGGAGCAGACCGGAAACCTCGGTATCGGTAGCCACAACGCGTTCAACAGCGGCGTCAGAATTGCGGTTGTCAGGGGCGAGGGCCCATACCAGAGCCAGGGTCAGCAAGGCAGAAAGCACCAGTATTCCGGGCTTATGGATGCCCCGGTGTTTCAGGTTGAAATAGTGACGGGCAAAGGCGGTGATAAAACCGATGGCCGCCAGAATGGCCCAGCCTTCGGGGTGGCCATACAACATGGGGTAGTGGTTGCTGATCATGATGAACAGCACCGGCAGGGTCAGGTAATTGTTGTGAGTGGAACGCAGCTTGGCGAGGCCTGCCAGCCGGGCAACCTCCGGCCCCGGTGTTTTGCCCTCGCGAACCGCGCTCACCAGGGCGCGCTGTGAGGGCATGATGCCCAGAAACACGTTGGCTACCATCAGGGTGCCGATCATCGCTCCGATATGAATGAACGCGCCCCGGCCACTGAAGATCTGGAACAGGCCCCAGGCAGCAAACACCAGGAGTGCGTAGAGCAGGGCGCCGAACAGCTTGCCATTGCCGGCCAGCGGGCTGCGGATCATCAGCTCATAAATGCCAAGCATCGCGGCGATACTGGCCAGCCCGAGGGCGGCGCCGGTGCCGGCGCCGAGACCGGCTTTGGCCGGGTCCAGCAGGTAGCCGGGGCTGCCCAGATAGTAAACCAACAGCAGCAGGGCCATGCCGCTGAGCCAGGTGCTGTAGGCTTCCCATTTGAACCAGTGCAGTTCCCTGGGCATCTGCTCCGGGCCCAGGTGGTATTTGGCCACTTCGTAAAAGCCACCGCCGTGTATGGCCCAAAGGTCACCCTTGATGCCCCTGGCTTGCTTCCATTCCGGCGGCTCGCGCAGGTGGTTGTCCAGCCAGATAAAATAGAAAGATGCGCCAATCCAGGCGACGCCGGCAATCACATGAAACCAGCGAATAATCAGCCCAAGCCATTCGGTGAGATACGCCTCCATAGGGTCAGGCTCCTGTTGCCGTCAAAGAAAGGGGGGCAGGTTGTTCGTCTGCGTCAGGGCGCTGCCAGAGAAGCTGGCCGGCGACGGCAGTTGCGGCAATGGCCCGGTCATCGCCCAGAATCATCAGGTCAAAGAGCAATTCCTGCAGACTTTGGCCGGCACGGTGTTTCATCGCCGTGATGGGTGCGCCAAGCGGGTCCAGAACCACAAAATCGGCCTGGTTACCGGGGCGGAAATTACCGGTCTGGTCTTCCTGCTGCAGAACCCTGGCATTGCCCAATGTGGCCAGATAGAAGGCCAGCCAGGGTGTCAGTGTCTGGCCCCTGAGCCGGCACACCTTGTAGGCCTCTGCCATGGTGGCCAGCATGGACAGGCTGGTGCCGCCGCCGACGTCTGACGCCAGCCCGACCTGGACACCGGCAGCGCGGGCGGCGCCCAGATCGAACAGGCCGCTGCCCAGAAAGGTGTTAGAGGTGGGGCAGAAAGCGATAGACGCGCCGGTTTGCGCCAGCCGGTGGCGGTCCTGGTCGCCAATGTGGATGCCGTGGGCAAGCACCGTATTCCGGCCCAGCAAACCATAGTGGTCGTACACATCCAGGTAGCTGTGGCGCTCCGGGAACAGTTGCCGGGTGAGCTCGATTTCACCGGTATTCTCAGCCCAGTGGGTCTGGATCAGGGCGTCCGGGAATGCCTGTGCCAGTTCGCCAGCCAGCTGCAGTTGTGCCGGGCTTGAGGTAATGGCAAATCTGGGGGTGATGGCGTAGCGAAGGCGACCGCGGTTGTGCCAGCGTTTGGCCAGTTCGCAGCTGTCCCGATAACTTTCCCGGGCTGTGTCGGTCAGGTTCGCCGGCGCGTTCCGGTCCATCATGACCTTGCCGGCAGTCAGGGCCATGCCCCGGCTTTGTGCGCCCTCAAACACCGCATTAACCGAGGCCGGGTGCGAGGTGCAGAATACCAGGGCAGAGGTGGTGCCATGGCACAACAGCAAATCCAGAAACTGGCTGGCTTCGGCCCGGGCCCAGTCGGCCTGGCAGAACCGGGCCTCATGGGGGAAGGTATAGGTCTCCAGCCAGTCCAGAAGCTGGGTGCCATAACTGGCCATCACCGCCAGTTGCGGCATATGCACATGGGTGTCGATAAAGCCCGGCATAATCAGGCCCTCGGGCCAGTGCCGGATATCGGTTCCGCCGGGCAGGCGTGATATGAGTTCGGGGGCCGGCCCCGTGGCCAGTACCCGGCCCTGGTGAACGACCAGCAGGCCGTCCGGGTAGTACTCGTAACTGTCAGGTTCGGGCTCGGGGGCGTTGCCCGGGTCGTTGAGAAAATGGAGGATGTTGCCCCGGTAAGCCTGGCATCCCGCCGGAAACGCAAGTAATGGGTCCACGTCTATCAGCTCCCCCGGTAAGTGGAATAGCCCCACTGGTTCAACAGCAGGGGCACGTGGTAGTGGCTATCGGTGTCGGCAACGGTGAAGTCGATGGTCACTTCCGGGTAGAAGCAGTCCAGCTTGCGCTTTTGGTACCAGTCGCCGGTGGCAAAGCGCAGCCGGTAATGGCCGGAATCAACCGGGCCGGACAGCCAGGAGGTTATCCGGCCATCCTGGTCGGTAGCGCCTTCGGCCATGAGTGCGGGGCCGCCTTCAGTGATCCGTTCCAGCACAACCCGAACCCCGGCGGCCGGTTTGCCGCTGCCGATATCGAGGACGTGGGTGGTGATCGGGCTCATAACAGTTTCTCCAGTCGTAATTCGGTTATTTTTGCCTGCTCCTGTGCCGCGTTCTGCAGCTCCTCGGCCCGGGTGTTGCAAAGGCGCTGTTCCAGCAGTTCCAGCATCTCCGGGGCGCTTTTGCCGGTGGCACAGACAATGAAAATGAACCCGAACTTGTCCAGGTAAGCCTGGTTGCCGGTGCTCAGTCTTTGCAGGGTGTCTTCATCCGCCTGCCGGGTGCCGGCTTGTTCGTCGCCGGCCAGGGTGCGGGTGCTGGCGTATTTTTTTCGAAGGCTGTCAAGGTTGCCGATTCTGGGATGGGCCTCGAACGCCTGCAGCCAGTCGGCTTCCGTCAACTGCGGCCAGAGTTGCCGGCACGCGGCGTAGAGGCTGTCGCGATCCATGAAAGGGCGGGCGTTAAGCATGCCTTGCACCCAGGTCTCTGCTGCGCAGCAGTTCCGCAGCAGTGGTTCCGCCTCGGCTGCTGGCAGTTGATTGAAATCGCCAAGGTTCATGAAGGGAGGTCTCCGGTTTCTTTTTCGGGCAGCAGGCCTTTGAGTTGTTGCCAGGAAATGCCCCGTTTGGACGCAGGGTTATCGGGCTGTGCTGTCAGGGTGAGCAGTTCAGCCATGATGGAAACTGCTACTTCCATAGGGCGTTTGCCCGGCACGTCGGACCGCCCCACAGGACAGCGGATGCGGGCAATTTCGGTATCCGAAAAGCCGCGATGGGCCAGGCGCTGACGAAAACGTTCGGCCTTGGTGGCAGAGCCGATCAGGCCGATACCGGCGGGGGTACCGGCCGTGAGCAGAGCCCGGCAAAGCTCGAAATCCAGGTGGTGATTGTGGGTGACAATCAACACCTGTTGCTGGTTGCACAGTTCAGGCGCATCGCCGGCGGGGTCATCGGTGTGGTGAATCCGGACATTGGCCGGTGGTCCGGCTGGAAACTGTTCTGGTCGCGGGTCAACCCAGGTAACGCGCCAGGGCAGTTCCGCCAGGATGGTCACCAGGGCCCTGGCCACGTGGCCGGCGCCAAAGACCACCAGTTGTTGCTGGCTGCCCGGATGGGTTTCCAGAAGCACCGACACACTGCCGCCGCAGCACTGGCCAAGGCTTGCGCCCAGGGGAAAATGCGCCAGTTCGCTCTGGTAAAGCCCCTTGGCCAGACGCTCCCGGGCCTGCTGGCAGATGCGGTGCTCCAGATGGCCGCCGCCAATGGTGTCGTAACAGTGTTCTCCGGTGATCACCATTTTGGTGGCGGGCTCCCGCGGTACCGAGCCGGTCACACCCAGCACGGTCACCAGGGCATAGGGCTCACCACGCTGCTCACAGAGGGCGACCGCCTGGTGCCAGTTAAGGGGCGTTGCCATCATTGTCCGTTCTCCTGTTGGTTTACCCAGCGCCGGGTTTCGGTAACGGCATTCAGTACACGTTCCGGTGTCGCCGGCGTGTCCAGTGGCGGGCTGAAGCGGTAGTCGCTGAGGCTGGATACCGCGTCGCGAAGCGCGCTCCACACTGAAATGCCAAGCATGAACGGGGGTTCGCCCACGGCTTTGGAGTGGAATACCGTGGCTTCGTGGTTGGGGCTGTCTTTCAGCAGCGCTACCCGCAGGTCTGGCGGGCAATCGGAAACGGCGGGAATTTTGTAGGTGGCTGGGCCGGTGGTCAGTAACCGGCCTTCGGCGCTGTACACCAGCTCTTCCGTGGTGAGCCAGCCCATGCCCTGAATGAAGCCGCCTTCAATCTGACCCATGTCGATGGCCGGGTTCAGGGAGCGCCCGGCATCGTGCAGAATGTCGGTACGCAGCACCCGGTATTCACCAGTCAAGGTGTCGACTACGACCTCGGAGCAGGCGGCACTGTTGGTGTAGTACAGAAACGGCCGGCCCTGACCGGCGTCGTGGTCATAGTGGATCTTCGGTGTGGCATAGAAGCCGCTGGAGGACAGGGATATCCGGTGCATGTAGGCGGTCTGGATAAAGTCTTCCCAACTCAGGCAGTGGTCTCCGATATGAACCTGGTTAGCATGGAACCGCACGTGTTCTTCCGGCACATTCCAGTGGGATGAAGCAAAGGCGGTCAGGCCACCCAGTATCTTTTCGCAGGCATCAAGCGCAGCCATGCCATTGAGGTCGGAACCGGAAGAGGCCGCCGTGGGGGAGGTGTTCGGTACCTTATCGGTGCGGGTAGCGGAAACCTTGACCCGCGCCACGTCCACCTGAAAGGCGGTTGCGACCACCTGCGCTACCTTGATGTACAGGCCCTGGCCCATCTCGGTACCACCGTGATTTACCTGAATGCTGCCATCGGTGTAGATGTGCACCAGTGCACCGGCCTGGTTCAGGTGTTTTGCGGTAAAGGAGATGCCGAACTGCACCGGGGTCAGCGCCAGCCCGCGTTTCAGCACCGGGTTGCGGGCATTCAGGGCAATGATTTCCTGGCGCCGCTGGCGGTAAGCGGAGCTGCGTTCCAGTTGTGCGATCAGTTCCGGCAGCACCTGTTGTTCGATGGTCTGGCCATAGTGGCTGACATCGCGGCCGGGGCCGAATAGGTTGAGTTTGCGGATATCCAGGGGGTCTTTGCCCAGATGGCGGGCAATGTCGTCCATGGCCTGTTCGATGATCATCATGCCCTGGGGCCCACCAAAGCCCCGGAACGCGGTGTTTGATACCGTGTGGGTCTTGCACCGGTGGCCAACCACCCGGGCCTGGTCCAGGTAGTAGGCGTTGCAGGCATGGAACATGGCCCGGTCGACAATGGCATCTGAAAGGTCCGGAGAATAACCGCAGCGCCCGGCCACCATAAGGTCCGCGCCTTTGATCAGCCCCGAGTCGTCAAAACCGATGTGGTAGGTGTTGAAGAAATCATGGCGTTTGCCGGTTTGCACCATGTCGTCTGAGCGCGACAAGCGGTATTTGACCGGGCAGCCGGTCACCCGGGCCAGCAGTGCCGCCACGCAGGCCAGCGGTGCTGCCTGGGTTTCCTTGCCACCAAAGCCGCCCCCCATGCGGCGTACTTCAGCCTGCACGCAATGGATGGGCAAGCCCAGCACTTCGGCCACCAGCTTCTGCACCTCACTGGGGTGCTGGCTGGAGGTATGGACGAACATGCCGCCATCTTCGGTGGGCTCCACCAGGCAGGCCTGGCCCTCCAGATAAAAGTGCTCCTGACCGCCGATGTGTTGCTGGCCTTTAAGCTGGTGGCGGGCGCCGGCGATGGCCTGGTCCGGGTCACCCCGTTGCTGGCGCCGGCCCGGCCGCACAAACAGCTGGTGTTCCAGGGCATCCTGAACGTTGATGACGGCTTCCAGTGGCTGATAGTTCACGATGGCTTTGCGGGCCGCTTTGCGGGCCGCCTCGTGACTGGTCGCGGCAACGGCGAACAGCGGCTGGCCGATGTGTTCAACCGTGTCCTGGGCCAGCACCGGATCACCGGGGAACACCGGGCCGATATCCAGGTGGCCGGGTACATCGGCAGCGGTAATGACCGCGACAACGCCGGGGCTGGCAAGAACCCGGGACAGGTCCATCTCCAGAATCCGAGCATGGGCCTGTTCGCTATGGCCCACGGCCGCGTGCAGCAGGCCTTCGGGGGCAGGCAGGTCATCGATATACCGGGCCTGGCCACTGGTATGCAGCCAGGCACTGTCGTGTTCGACGCCGGTGCCCACTACGCCCAGAGCGCTGTGGGCCGGGGTGGGGGTATTGAGCGGAAGTTTACGCATAGTCGGTCACCATGAGCGGGGTTTCCCGGTGATGCAGGTCGGAGTTTTCGAGTAGTGCCCTGTAAAGCAGATTGCCCGCGACCTGTAACCGGTAAGCGGAAGAAGCCCGCACGTCGGTCAACGGGGAGAAGTCGTCGCTCAGCGCTTTTATAGCCTGCTCAACAGAACGTTGATTCCAGGGTTTGCCCAGCAGCGCGGCTTCTGTAAGGCGTGCGCGGGCAGGGGTTGCGGCCATACCGCCGTAGGCGAGTCGGCAATCCTGAACCACACCGTTCCGAAGGGTCAGCCGGAAAGCTCCGAGCACCGCGGAGATATCGTCATCGAGCCGTTTTGAAACCTTATAGATGAACAGGCGCTGGTTGGGCTCGGGAACGGGGATGTGGATGGAATGGACAAACTCGCCGGGCTGCAGGTCGGTTTGCCGGTAGCCCTTGAAGAACTGTTCTGCCGGGAGTTCCCTGGCCCCCTCCGGGCCTTCCAGTACCAGGGTGGCATCGAGCGCTATCAATGCCGGCGGCATATCGCCAATGGGGGAGGCGTTGGCGATGTTGCCGCCGAGGGTACCCCGGTTGCGCACCTGCAATGAGCCTAGCCGTTCCAGCAGGTGGTCGAAGGCCGGCCAGAGCCCGGACAGCTGGCTGTGGAACTGCCGGTAGGGGGTGGCGGCCCCGATCACCAGGTGGTTTTCTTCCAGCTGGCAGCCATTCAGTTCCCGCACCCGCTCCAGGCTAATCAGCTTGGGCAGGGTTTTCAGCTGTTGGGTGATCTCCAGCACAAGGTCCGTACCTCCGGCAATCAGCCGGGCATCCGGGTGAGCGCGCAACAGGCGTTTGAGCTGAGGCAGGGTTGCCGGGGCGTAGTATTGATTGCCGTTCCGGGCTTCCAGACTGGTCATCGAGGTGTCGTCAACCGTTGCGAGCCCATCCGCTTTATCGGCCCTGGCCAGATACGGGGCAGGGTGGTTATCGGAGCCAGGTTGCCAGCTTTGCACCAGCGCCTGCCGGCCGGCTTCCATGATCGGCCGGTAGCCGGTACAGCGACACAGGTTTCCGGCCAGGGCCTCCATCAGTTTGTGGTCGTCGGCGTCACCCGGTGCAGATTCGCTGTGCAGGGCAATCAATGACATGACAATGCCCGGGGTGCAAAAACCGCACTGTGCACCGTGGCAGTCCATCAGGCTCTGCTGAACCGGGTGTGCCGGCTGTTCCCGAAAGGCTTCAATGGTCAGCAGGTGCTTGCCCTGCAGGCTGCCAATCAGGGTGATGCAACTGTTAATGGCTTCATAGCGAATTTGACCGTTCTTGTCTGGCGCCCCGGTAATCACGGTGCAGGCGCCGCAATCTCCGGAGCCGCAGCCTTCTTTGGTACCGGTAAGCCGCTTTTTGGTGCGTAGCCACTCCAGAATGCTCTGGTTTGGGTCGGCCTGGTCAATTTTTTCGGCACGGCCGTTGAGAACAAATTCGATCACCTTGGTCTCCGCTTCTGCTGTCTGGAAAGGGGATTCCGGGGCCTTGCACCTATAAGGCAGGTGCCCGGATCAGGTTCTTTTCCAGAGCTTCTGCAAAAAGCTGACCAACTGGTTAGCTCTGTTCAAATCAAGCACCAATTCATTTTTGGCAAGGTTATTGCTCAGCTACCAAATGTTGATTGGTTGGTCAGATTCTTTATGGCCGGACCTGACCCAGACTACGAGGAGACCGGGAATGGCAGTTTCTGCTCAGAGGTTAAAGCTGCAGGGGATCGTGAAAGATTACCCGGGATGCCGGGCTAACGACGGCGTAGACCTTACTGTGGGCGCCGGCGAGATCCACGCCCTGCTGGGGGAGAATGGCGCGGGCAAAAGCACGCTGATGAAAATCATCTATGGCGTGGTTCAGCCGGATGCCGGTCGTATTGTCTGGAATGGCCACCCGGTGACAGTGGAGAACCCTGCCCGGGCCCGGCAGTTGGGCATAGGCATGGTCTTTCAGCACTTCTCTTTGTTTGAAACCCTGACCGTGGCGGAAAACATTGCGCTGGGCCTGCCGGCAGATGAGGTTCGCGACCGGGGCGCACTGGAGCAGCGTATCCGGGAGGTGTCCGAACACTATGGGATGGCACTGGACCCCCGGCGCTTTGTCAGCACCTTGTCTATGGGGGAGCGGCAACGGGTGGAGATTGTCCGCTGCCTGGTTCAGGAAAGTACCCTGCTGATCCTGGACGAACCCACTTCGGTACTGACACCCCAGGAAGTGGCCACACTGTTCAAAACGTTGCGCAAACTGGCCAGGGACGGCTGCAGCATTCTGTTTATAAGCCACAAGCTGGAGGAAGTCAGAAGCCTGTGCGATCAGGCCACGGTGTTGCGCCAGGGCCGGGTGAGCGGACATTGCCAGCCGAAAGACTTATCTGCCTCAGACATCGCCCGCCTGATGGTGGGCGACGATACCCCGATTTCAACCCAGGTCAGCGCTGCCCAACCGGGTGACACCCTGCTGCAGGTGCAGGAGCTGAGCTGGCAAACGGATGACCCTTTCGGCACCAGCCTGAAGAACATCGGTTTTTCCTTGCGCGCAGGCGAGATCGTCGGCATTGCCGGGGTGGCCGGAAACGGACAGGAGGAACTGCTCAAGGTCTTGTCCGGGGAGATCACCCTGAAGGGCGAGGCCATTCGTTTCACCGGCGAGGCTATTGACCGACTGCCTCCCGGGGCAAGGCGGGCCCGGGGGCTGGCTGTCGTGCCCGAGGAGCGGCTGGGCCGGGGTGCAGTGCCAGTGATGTCGTTGGCAGACAATGCGTTGCTGACCGCTGCGGGGCAGGGCTTGGTGCGGCGTGGCGTGATTAGGCGACAAAGGGTTCGGGAGTTCGCCAGAGATGTTATCGCACGCTTTGGCGTTCGCTGCTCCGGTGAGCAGAGCAGTGCCTCGAGCTTGTCCGGCGGCAATCTGCAGAAATACATTCTCGGCCGTGAAGCCTGTCAGTCACCGCGGCTTCTGGTGGCCTCCCACCCAACCTGGGGTGTGGATGTGGGCTCGGCGGTGTCTATCCATCAGGCGCTGGTGAAATTGCGGGATGAAGGCGCCGCCATCCTGCTGATATCCGAAGACCTGGATGAGCTCTACCAGCTCTGTCACCGGATGGGCGCCATCTGTAATGGCCGGCTGTCACCATTGGCCCCGGCTTCTGAGTTGAGCATAAATCAACTCGGGCAGTGGATGGCGGGAAACTTCAAGGCGGAGGAGTTTGCTGATGCTGCAGCTTGAGCGCCGCCCTGAAGCCTCTACCACCCTGCGCTGGTTATCGCCTCTGCTGGCCCTGGCCCTGACGGTCGCAACCGGCTTCCTGTTATTCCTCGGCATGGGTAAAGACCCGATCCAGGCCCTGACCTTCTTCTTTATCACGCCGATCAGTGACCTCACCGGACTTGCCGAGCTGGGCCTGAAAACCGCGCCTTTGTTGCTGTGTGCCGCCGGGCTGACGGTCTGCTTCCGGGCCAGAATCTGGAATATCGGTGCCGAGGGCCATTTCCTGATTGGCGCGGTGGCGGCCAGTGCTGTTGCGGTTTCGGTGGGGGAGGCCGGTGGATTCCTGGTTTTGCCGGCGGTTCTGCTGGCGGGCATTGCCGGTGGTATGGCATGGGCGGCGATTGCGGCGTTTCTCAAGACTCACCTGAACTGCAACGAAATCCTCACCACCATCATGCTCAATTACATCGCCCTGAACCTGCTGCTCTATGCGGTGCACGGGCCCCTGAAAGATCCCTGCGGGTTTGGCTTTCCCCAGTCGGTGATGTTTGCCGATGCGGCTTTGTTGCCAGCGCTGATTAACGGCACGCGGCTGCACATCGGCCTGGCCTTCGGGTTGCTGGCGGCTGTCGCAGTATGGGTGCTGTTTGCCCGCAGCTTCATCGGCTACCAGTTGAACGTGGTGGGTGAGGATCATCGGGCGGCGGCGTTTGCCGGGTTCAGTGCCAGACGGCTGACCTGGTTTGCGCTGCTGGTTGGTGGCGCAACTGCGGGGCTGGCTGGCGCCGCGGAAGTGACCGGGCCGATCGGACAGCTGGTGCCCCAGGTGTCGCCGGGCTATGGCTACACCGCGATCATTGTGGTGTTTCTGGGCCGGATGCATGCCCTGGGCATTATTGCCGCCAGTGCCTTGCTGGCTCTGACCTTTATTGGCGGCGAGATGTTGCAGATTGCCATGAACATGCCCAAGGCGGTGACCGCCATGTTCCAGGGAATGCTGCTGTTCTACCTGCTCACCTGCGATGCCTTTATTCACTACCGGATTCGTTTTCGCCGGCCTTTACCGGCAGGCCTGTCCCAACCCGCCGCCCCGGCCGGCCAGGAGCTCTGATATGGACCTGTTGACCAACATTCTTGCCGCCACGGTGGTGGCCGGCACCCCGCTGCTGCTGGTGGCCCTGGGCGAACTGATCTGTGAGCGCTCCGGCGTTCTCAACCTGGGGCAGGAGGGCATGATGCTGATGGGCGCGGTGGCCGGGTTCATCGCGACCTTGTCTACCGGCAGCCTGGCCGCCGGGGTTGTTGTCGCCATGCTGACCGGGCTGGCGATGTCGATGTTGTTCGCCGTTATGGCAGTGACCCTCTCCGCCAACCAGTACGCCGCCGGGCTGGCGTTAACCATCTTCGGCACGGGCCTGAGCGCCTTCGTGGGTGCCGGCTTTGTCGGTCAGTCCATCGAGGGTTTTGAAAAAATTGCGATCCCCCTGTTGAGTGATCTTCCAGTGCTGGGTCGGGCGCTCTTCACCCAGGATTTGCTGGTGTATTTTTCCTGGCTGGTGTTTGCAGGTGTTGCTCTGTTCCTGCGCTTCAGCCGCGGCGGCCTGGTTCTGAGGGCCGTTGGGGAGTCGCCAGGTGCGGCCAACGCCAATGGCTTGCGGGTACTCACCGTGCGTTACCTTGCGGTGGCCTTTGGCGGGGCCATGGCCGGCCTTGCCGGTGCCTATCTGTCGCTGGCCTACACCCCAATGTGGACCGAGAACATGACCTCAGGCCGGGGCTGGATAGCGCTGGCGCTGGTGGTGTTTGCCAGCTGGCGCCCCGGGCGCTTGCTGTTGGGTGCTTACCTGTTCGGGGCGGCCTCCATTCTTCACCTGGTGCTCCAGGGGCTGGGCTGGCGCAGCCCCACCGAGTTGCTGGCGATGCTGCCCTACGTGGTCACCATCCTGATGCTGATTCTTTTGTCGTTCGACCCGGTACGCACCCGGTTGAACACCCCGCTGTCTCTTGGCCAGCCCTACCGGCCGGGACATTAACTAAAACGATGTACTGCTAACAACCGATGACCCAAAAAAGTAACCAGAGAGGCTATGCCATGAAAGCACTTCGTAAAACCCTGATCGCAAGCTGCGTTGCTGCAGCCTGTTTTGCGCCTGCTGCCCATGCCGAGAAGTTCTTCGGTGGCTCCAGTATCTCCATCCTGCACAGTGCCGATTACCAGGGCGTTCAGTTCGACGCCGGTGGTAACGGGGGAGTGGAATACGAGGCGACCTACTTTACGTTCGAGAACGTGACCGCCCACAACTGGGGTGGCACCTTCTTCTTTATCGACCGGGACCAGCCTCAGGGAGACCTTGAAGGTACCGACAACGTATACGGTGAATTCGCGCCCAATATCAGCGGCAGCTGGCTGACAGGCCAGGATTTGTCGTTCGGGCCGGTGAAAGACATCACCCTGGCCGGGCAGTACGAATTTGGCGGCGGTACCGAGGCAAACAACTACATGTACGGTTTCGGCCTGGCGTGGGACGTGCCTGCGTTCCGTTACTTCACTACATCTTTCTACTACGTTGATAACAGCGAGATCAGTGATGACTGGCAGATGACGGTCACCTGGGGCCTGCCGTTTGATGTGGGTGCGGCGAAATTCCTGGTGGATGGTTACATCGACTGGTCCACCTCGGCCAGTGATCACGAGTCCGAGTTCCAGTTCACGCCCCAGATCAAGCTGGACGTGGGTAACTTCATGGGCAACCCGGGCGTGCTCTACGCCGGTATTGAGTACCAGTACTGGAACAACAAGTTTGGCCTGAACGAGACGCTGGTAGACACCCAGAGTTCAGTCAGCGCACTGGTGAAATTCCACTTTTGATCCATTTCAGGAGTCCATCGGAATGGAAAGGGTGGACTCCTGAATCACCGGACAACAAGTGAGTGAACCATGACCAGATCACTGTCAGTGCAGCAGAACACATCTGAAGCGGGCCGGAGCTACCGGCCTGGCCGGATCCGGGAGCGGAACCGGGAAGCCATTCTGCAGGCGGCCGAGCAGGAGTTTGCCCTGCACGGCTACAAGGGCACCACCATCCAGAATATTGCTGAACGGGCCGGCTTGCCGAAGTCCAACGTGCTTTATTACTTCAGCAACAAAAAACGCATGTACAGCGCCATGTTCGACGACATTCTGCTGCGCTGGAACAAAGTATTCTCGGAAATAAAACCGGACGACGATCCGGCTACTGCACTGGAAACCTTTATTCGCACCAAGGTGAACATGTCGCAGCAATACCCGCTAGCGTCACGATTGTTTGCCATGGAAATCATTCAGGGCGCGCCCTTCTTGCTCGACCACCTGCGCACCAACATGCGCGAGTGGGTGCGGGGCAGGGCGTCGGTAATCCAGCACTGGATTGATGAGGGCAGGATGGCGCCGGTGGATCCGGTACAGCTGATTTTCCTGATCTGGTCGTCGACCCAGCATTATGCCGATTTTCAGGTGCAAATCCTGATGGTGGAGAACAAGGCAGAGTACGAGCCAAGGGACTTCGAGCATGCCGCGGATTTTCTTGTTGACGTTATTCTCAGAGGCTGTGGCCTGGAGCGACCTGGATGAATGAAGGTAAAACCTACCCAAGGGATATGCGCGGTTACGGTGAACATCCGCCCCACGCGCAGTGGCCCGGTAACGCCCGTATCGCGGTGCAGTTTGTGTTGAATTACGAAGAAGGCGGTGAGAACTGCGTGCTGCACGGCGACGAGCACTCGGAAACCTTTCTGTCCGACATCATCGGCGCCGCACCCTATCGTGACCGGCACCTGAGCATGGAATCGCTCTATGAGTACGGCTCCCGGGCCGGGGTCTGGCGGGTATTGCGGGAGTTTCGTCGCCGCGGGCTGCCGCTGACCGTATTCGGTGTGACCATGGCCATGGCCCGCAACCCGGAGGTGGTCAGAGCGTTTATTGAAGACGGCCACGAAATCGCCTGCCATGGCATGCGCTGGATTCACTATCAGGAGATGAGCGAGTCCGAAGAGCGGTGCTATATGCAGCTGGCCATAGAGCAGCACCAGGCACTCACCGGTGAGCGCCCGCAAGGCTGGTATACCGGCCGCGACAGCCCCAATACCCGGCGGCTGGTGGTCGAGGAGGGCGGCTTTCTGTACGACAGCGATTATTACGGTGATGACCTGCCGTTCTGGACACAGGTGATCGACTCCGCTGGCACACAGCAGCCCCACCTGGTGGTTCCCTACACCCTTGAAGCCAATGATATGCGCTTTGCCTCGCCCCAGGGCTTCAATACCGGCGAGCAGTTCTTCCAGTATTTAAAAGACAGTTTCGATGTGCTGTACGCCGAAGGCCTGGAAGCCCCGAAGATGCTGTCGGTGGGGCTGCATTGCCGGTTAATCGGACGGCCGGGAAAATTCCGCGCCCTGCAGCGATTTCTGGATTACCTGGAACAGCACGACCGGGTGTGGGTGTGCCGCCGGGTCGACATTGCCCGGCACTGGCGCACGCACCATCCCTTTGAGTCTCAACCTACCTCGAGTATCTGCCATGACTGATGTAGTGATTGCCCCGGTACCGGAAGGCCCGGAGTTTGCCCGGCTGGGACTGAACCTGGCCGACAGTTCTCTGGGAGCCGAAGTTCTGGAAGTCACCGACGAGTTTTTTGCACCCCGTGAGAGAATGCTGGCACCCGGGCCGGCCGCTTTCTACCCCGACCGCTACGATGACCACGGCAAGTGGATGGACGGCTGGGAAACCCGCCGGCGCCGGACCACCGGCCACGACTGGTGCATTGTGCGGCTGGCCATGCCGGGGGTACTGACCGGCGTGGACTTTGACACCAGTTTCTTTACCGGCAACTTCCCACCGGCGGCATCACTGGAAGCCTGTTACAGCCCGGCAGCTGTGCCTGATGGCAACAGCGAGTGGATTCCCCTGGTGCCGGCTACCGAGCTTGCCGGCAACGATCATCGGTTCTGCGCCATCACTTCTGACCGGCCCTGGACCCATGTGCGTTTGCATATCTACCCGGACGGCGGGCTTGCGCGCCTGCGGGTTTATGGCAGGCCGTGGATGGACTGGCGCCGGGCAGCCCCCAACCAATCCATCAACTTGCTGGCGCTGGAATGCGGTGCCGACCAGGTGGCCTGGAGCGACGCCCACTATGGTGAACCCAGAAAGCTGCTGCGCCCCGGGCGAGGCATCAATATGGGCGACGGCTGGGAAACACGGCGTAGGAGAGAGCCAGGCAACGACTGGTGCATTCTGGCCCTCGGCCACAAAGGTATTCCGGAAAGCATCGAGGTAGATACTGCTCACTTCAAGGGCAACTTCCCGGCCGCCTGCTCGGTACAGGCCGCCTGTGTGGAAGCCGGGGCGGGCACGGCGGCGTCGCTGATCACCCAGAGCATGTTCTGGCCGACCTTGCTGGAGCCCCAACCCCTTGAGGCCGACGCCATACTTAAGTTCACGGATCTCAAGGAGCTTGGAGCCATTACCCACATTCGCTTCAACATGATTCCTGACGGCGGGGTGAGTCGGGTGCGGTTATTCGGGGAGCCGGTTCTGTGAGCGTGTTACGACTGATAGCGGTTGAGCGGCTTACCCGCGAAGCTTTCGAACCCTTCGGTGATGTCATTGACACTCACGGCCCGGCACCTTTGTTGATTAATCAGGGGCGCACCGAGCGTTTCCACCAGCTGGCAGGTGCTGAGTGCCTGGGCGAGGGCGCCCGGGCTATCCTCTCCATTTTCCGGGGCCAGCCGCTTTTACCGTTGGAGATCCACATGATGGAACGACACCCCCTCGGGAGCCAGGCATTTGTGCCAATGAACGGTGGAGATTTCCTGGCGGTGGTGGCGCCCCCCGGCGACTTTAATGAAACGGAGGTTCGGGCTTTTTGGGCCAGGGGCGGGCAAGGCGTGAACTACCGGCCGGGCACCTGGCACGCGCCGCTACTGCCGCTGGCGGCTGACTCCGATTACCTGGTGGTGGATCGCGCCGGCCCGGGCGTTAACTGCGACGAAGTGCTGCTGAACACCCCCATACAACCGGTTTTGCCTGAGGAAGGTTCATGAATGAGTTACCTGTGATTTCACTACAAGGTTTGCGGAGCCCGGACCTGACCGAGCGCCAGGCAACGGCGGCACAACTGGGGCGGGCCTGCAGGGATATCGGCTTTTTTTACGTCAGTGACCACGGCATCCCGGCGGAGGTCTGTGAGGGCGTATTTGATCTGGCCAGGCAGTTATTCCAGTTGCCAGCCGAGCAGAAGCAGCAGATGTCGATCAAGCGGTCGCCACACAATCGCGGCTATGTGGCGCTGGCGGATGAAAGATTGAACCCGCAAGCCGGCGCAGACCGGAAAGAGGCCTTTAATATAGGCACTGATTTCCCTGAAGATCACCCGGATGTACTGGCAGGAAAGCCGTTCCGGGGTGTTAATTTCTGGCCACCGATTGAGGGCTGGAAGGCCGGGGCGCTGGATTACTTTGCGGAATGCTTGGCGCTTGGCCGGTTGATCCATCGCGGCTTTAGCCTGGATCTCGGGCTGGCTGAAGACTTTTTCGAACCCCACCTGAAGCAGCCAATTGCAACCCTGAGAATGCTGCGTTATCCGCCGGGTTCGGATGTGCATGCCCGGGAAGATGCGGGGGCAGGCACTCATACCGATTATGGCAACATCACCATTCTGGCGACGGACGGTGTAGCGGGGCTTCAGGTGCGCAGCCGACAAGGGCACTGGCTGGAAGCTCCCCATGTTCCAGGCGCGTTTGTCTGTAACATTGGTGATTGCCTGATGCGCTGGACCAACGATATCTATCTCTCGACGCCACACAGGGTGAAGGTGCCAGACCAGGAGCGCTATTCAGTGGCCTTCTTTCTGGAAGTGGACCCGGATGCGGTGGTGGACCCCCGGGACATAAACGGAAGTGGGACGCCGAAGTATGAGCCGATCACCTGTTCGAACTATCTTGCGGGAAGGTTGAACGCCACCTACGAGCACAGGAAAGGGTAAGGGTTGTATTCTGGAGGTATGGAAAGGTCATTCAGTACAATGTGATCAGCCGAAGTGGCTAGCAGATTTAGTCCGCACTGAAGTCATAGGCAGCTCCTAACCAAGGGCTGCAGCGGACTGTTTTTCCGGCGCGCTACGCCTCCAAATCGGCCGCTGAGCCCGGGCGTTATTCCGAAATCTGAACGTTCGCTTTGCGACCAGGGCATCCTCTGAACCCAGCTAAACAAGAGCGAACATTCAAAAACGACCGAATTTGATCAAAAAGCGGACCTTTTCTTCGGCTGCGGGAGCTGGTTGCCTTCCCCACCCCCAATTCAATGAAAGACTCGCGGCCGTTGGAATACTTGGCAAAACGCAATCGGGCGGAGAACCCTAATTCGAGGAGCAACTAAAACAGAGATGTTTACAATCTATTTTATTTTGAGAATTCGATAAAAACGCGTAAACCGCTACAAGACTTAGTCGAAAAGCTGATTTTACCTTCATAGCGAGTCACTATATCTCGAACGATAGCAAGACCGAGACCGTGCCCGGGTGTTTGCTCGTCTAGTCGTAGCCCCCTCTGGCCCAAACTGGCTAAGTCTTTATGGTTAACCCCCGGGCCATCATCAGCAACAATTATTCGCTTAAAGCCACTGCCTTGTTCGAAGGACAGCTCTACGCATCTCGAAGACCATTTGCCAGCATTGTCAAGCAGGTTCCCCAACACTTCATTCAGATCATGTTCTTCTATCGGCCATCGGCTGTCTTCCGGCAGGGAACTCGATAGTTCAAACGACTTTTCGGGATATAGTCGACCGAGCATCCACAAAAGATCTCGTGCCTGTTTTATGGGATAGGCGCTTTTTCCAATCTGGGGCCCTGCAAAACGGCTTCGACGCATTTCAGCTTCTAATTGCCTGTCGATATCGCTTAGTCGCTCCACCATCTGGCGCCTTAGATTGGTGTCGAGAGGACGTGTGTCGTCTTCCAGTATCTGCCGGACGGCTGCGATGGGGGTTTTGACGCTATGAGACAGGTTTGCGAGAGCGTCCCTGGAGCGCTCCAGTCGATGATCTAAGGAGTCCAGCAACTGATTTAGTTGAAGAACCAGCGGGTGGAACTCCTCTGGCGACTGAACGTTGATTCGGGAGATCTCTCCGTCCTGGAGTCTTTTTAATGCGGCTTTGAGTGTGACAACCGGTCGCATGGACATCGTGATTCCGAACCAGAGCACGGCGACCAAGAGCATAATCAACAGAACTGATACTACGGCGGTCCAGGCATGAAGTGCAGCTTGGCTGCGTTTCAGCGCACCCAGATCTTCAGAAACGATTACGACGATGGGTGTTTCGCCGACCTGAAAAGACTTTCGGTAGGCGAGGATGTCTAAGGGAGTATCAGTGGTTTCGGCATCTTCTACGCGAACGGTTCCGTCTTCTTCGTTTTCAATCAGAGGCGTTAACAAGGGCTCCCAAGTATCGGGGGAAATGATGGTCTGTTCGGGTGTATGTATGGCAAAGGCATGATGAAAAACATCCTGGAAATAATCGCCCGTCTGGAGAGTGTCAACTTCACCATTCGCGTCGCGAATCTGGTGCTCAAGGAAAACGACTTCATCTTTCAGTCGGCTTTCAACGAATTCCCGAGACATTCGGTCGAGCAGCAAGCCATGGACCAACCACGCCACCCCCATTAGACCAATTCCGGCGGGCAGTAACAGCGCAAGCAAGGTTCCTTTTACGGACGCAGGCTTTTTAAGGAATCGCATTAAAAATGTACCCCTGGCCGCGTCGTGTTGAGATGGTTTCGCTGCCCACTAGCTTCCTTAACCTCCGAATATACGCCTCAATGACGTTTTCGCTCGGGCTATCATTCAAGTTGTAAAGCTGTTCCATTAGTTGTTCTTTGGAAAAGACGTGGCCAGGGCGGCTCATCAAACAACGTAGCAGCCGGAATTCGGTGCCGGTAAGTGTATGTTCCACGCCGTCGTCCATCTTGAGACTCTGGCGGTTTTCGTCCAGTTCAAAGCGGCCGGCTTTAACCTGAGCATGGACCCTTCCTTCACTTCGACGCACGAGTGCGTTGAGGCGTGCGATTAGCTCTTCTGTCTGAAAAGGTTTTGCCAGGTAATCGTCTGCCCCGGCTTTTAAGCCGTTAACCTTATCCTGCCAATCGCCTCTCGCGGTCAGAATCAAGACCGGACAGCTGACGTGATTCGTTCGCCACTTTCTCAATACGTCCAGCCCGTTGCCATCAGGTAGACCCAGGTCCAGAACAACAGCACGGTAATCCTCTTGCTCACCCAGAACGACGGCTTCTCGGGCACTGGGAGTTGTATCAACGCTGAAACCTGCTTTTCCCAACTGCCTGACCAGACCCTCAGCAAGCAAGCGGTCATCTTCGACGAGCAGTAAACGCATGAGTTTTTCCTTCTATGTATGGTCCGCGGTCGAAAGTGTGACTGATTAACCTGAATTCAGCCTGAACGGAAAATAGTTCGAGTTTTTCAGAAAGAATTCAGGTTAGTGAGAGAAGGTAACAACCGATTCTGGACATTGCTCAAGATTGGGGCTCAATCCTGCAGTGTTTTTCGAGCAGTATTTTACAGAGGATAAAAAGATGAATGCATCAAAACTATTCGTAGCGGGTATGGCGCTTTCAATGTCGGCAACAGCGTTTGCGGCTGGCGCCCATGATGGTGGCCACGGGCACGGCGCTACAAGCGGTGAACCTGGCAAAGCGTCGGAGGCCAGCCGAACCGTAACTGTCGAGATGTACGACAACTACTACGAACCCGAAGAAATCAGTGTAAAGCCGGGTGAAACCGTTCGCTTCGTGGTGGAGAACAAGGGAAACCTCGTCCATGAGTTCAATGTTGGCACTCCCGACATGCACGAAGCTCATCAAGAGGAAATGATGATGATGGTTGAGCATGGCGTCATCCAGGGCGGCAAGCTGAACCACGACATGATGAATATGGATATGGGGAATGGCCATTCCATGAAGCATGACGACCCGAACAGCGTGTTGCTGGAACCGGGCCAAAGTAAAGAAGTGGTATGGAAGTTCTCTGATAAAGGCAATATCGAATTTGCCTGCAACGTGCCGGGCCACTATCAGGCCGGGATGTACGGTGAGGTCAATTTCGAGTAACTCGCTTAACTGAGGTCCGCGAGCGCGGGGCTGAGACACGTTTCTCGGCCCGGCTTCAATGACGTGTAGTTCGGAGCAACACAGATGAAACCACGCTTTTTGACAGGGCTTTTGAGCCTGCTGATGCCAGCCATGGTTCTGGCCGGCGAATACGACCTTACGGTCGACCGGGTAAAAATTGATACCGGCGATTTTGTGAAGGAAGGCATTGGATACAACGGCGCATCTCCGGGACCGGTAATGCGTTTCAAGGAAGGCGAGAACGTCCGGATCAACGTGACCAACAACCTGGATGAGATGACGTCCATTCACTGGCACGGCCTGATCCTTCCTTTTAACCAGGACGGTGTGCCTGGTATCAGTTTCCCGGGCATCAAGCCGGGTGAAACCTTTACCTATGAGTTTTCTATCCAGCAGGCAGGCACCTACTGGTTCCACAGCCACTCTGGTTTTCAGGAGCCGGACGGCGCCTATGGTGCCATTGTCATCGAGCCCGAGGGCCGTGAGCCATTCCGCTACGATCGTGAATACGTGGTGCAGCTGACTGACAAGCACCCCCATTCCGGTGACCGCATCATGCGCAACCTGAAAATGATGCCGGATTACTACAACCG